>Ga0209979_1000439_pt1 | contig 57099 bp, 60 predicted proteins | sample AnhtaG_FD_183114 | JGI IMG/M metagenome (GOLD analysis project Ga0209979, IMG submission 183114) | Deep subsurface microbial communities from Anholt, Denmark to uncover new lineages of life (NeLLi) - Anholt_01485 metaG (SPAdes) (version 2) | ecosystem: Environmental > Aquatic > Marine > Oceanic... | reverse complement strand
AGCGCTTCCTCCACCTGCTTTCGCTGGATGATTCCCGCCAACGCATTGGCTACCGCGCCAAGGAACTCCACTTCTTTCCTATTGAGGCGGTGCCCTTCTCTCAAGTACATATTTAACACCCCAAGTACCTTGCCAGCGTGTACAATGGGGACACAGTAGTGACCGTGAGGACTAATGCCTTCATACCTAGTCAGGTGGCGCTCGTCGAGACAATCAGCAAATTGTATCTGCTGCGTCGACGCGGCCCGCCCGCAGAGGCATCTGCCAAAGGGGACCCGGGCACATGCCTTTTGTATTGGCTCTGCAAGCGCGTTTTGGGCTTTCATTACCAACATGTTGGGTTCATCTTGAACCAGTGACACGCCGCCCCTTGATTCAAACGCAAGCCAGGGGATTGAAAGGATAAGGTTGAGTGCGCGCCCGAGAAGTTCTTCAATGGGAATATCCTCCAGCGAGAGGCTTAGAAGCGAGTTGATCACGCTCTGCGTATCGTAGTTCCGCTGAAGTTCCTCCTCCATCCGCTTGCGCTCACGGCGCACCTCTGCTTCGCGCAGCTCCCGTTCGACGGCGGGGGCAAGTCTTGCCAGATTGTCCTTCATTATGTAGTCGTGGGCGCCGGCTCGCATCGCTGCCACCGCAGTCTCTTCGCCAATAGCGCCTGAAACGATTATGAATGGCAGGTCGAGCCCTTTTTCCTTCACCATCGCCAGCGCGGCAGGCATACTGAAGCGCGGCATGGCGTAGTCGGAGAGGACGATATCCCATGTCTGCTGGTCGAGAGCGGCATTCATAGCTTGGGGCATGTCGACGCGTTCAGAGGTCGGTTCGTAGCCGGCGCGCCGCAGCTCATGTAGCATTAATATGGCGTCGTCTTCCGAATCCTCAACGATCAATACTCGAAGTGGTAAGCCCATCTAAGCCGTCCTTACCTTTAGGAGGTTCTTTCCTTCGGCGGAGCAATGTTCAATACCAGCCAGTACAGCCCCAGTTGCTGCACTGCCCGGCCGAACTGGACGAAGTCCACAGGTTTACGAATATAGCTGTTGGCACCCAGGCTATAGCCCTCAATCAGGTCTCGCTCCTCTTTGGAAGAGGTGAGTATGACCACGGGGAGGAGCTTTGTCTGCTTGTCGGCGCGAATGCGTCTTAATACCTCCAGACCATCGATCTTGGGCAGCTTCAGATCCAGCAGGACAAGCTCTGGCATAACGCTGGTGTCACGACCAGAGTAGCTGCCCTCGCCAAACAGGTAGTCCAGCGCCTCGACTCCATCATGTGCCACCATCACTTCGTTCAGAATGTTGTTTTTCTCGAGTGCGCGTAGGGTCAGCGCCTCGTCATCGGGGTTGTCTTCCACCAGCAGGATGATTTTGTTCTCCATCTGTCACCTCTTTTGTAATTAAAGTGTGAAGTAAAACGTAGCGCCCTGGTCCACTGCGCTCTCGGCCCAGATATTGCCGCCGTGGCGGTGAATGATGCGCTGTACCGTAGCCAGGCCAATGCCGGTGCCTTCGAACTCGCTGGTTGAGTGCAGGCGCTGGAAGGCGCCGAATAGCTTGTCGGCGTAGGCCATGTCGAAGCCCACGCCGTTGTCGCGCACGAAATAGGCGGGTTGGCCGTTGGTTTCAGCATAGCCGAATTCTATCCTTGCGGGTGCCCGGCTCCTGGTGAACTTCCACGCGTTCTCGAGCAGGTTCTCCAGCGCCACCCGCAGCAGGTGGGCATCGCCTGTGGCAACCAAACCCGGGGTGATGATGAACTCCACCTGGCGCCCGGGTTGGCTCTGCTGGAGCTCCGTGGCGATCGTCTGCGCCAGTGCACTGAGATCGACCGTCTCGTGGCGCATCTCGCCGCGTGTCAGGCGTGAGAGATTCAGGATATCGTCGATGAGCTCCGCCATGCGCTGGCTGCCTGAGCGCACACGCTGGAGGTAGTCTTTGCCTTCCTCATCCAGGTTGCCGGCGTAGTCCTCCAGCAGCACCTGGCTGAAGCCGTCGATGCTGCGCAGAGGGGCGCGCAGGTCATGCGATACGGAATAGGCAAAGGCTTCCAGTTCCTTGTTGACCGCCTCGAGCTGCGTGGTGCGTTCGATGACTCGCTGCTCAAGCTGTTCATTCAGCCTGCGGATTTCCTCCTCCGCCTGCTTGCGGTCGGTGATGTCTCTGAATGAAACCAAACCTGCTAACCTTCCCCCGTATTCAATTCTTGTACTAACACCGCTAACCCATATCTCTCTGCCGTCTTTGGTAATCGTCCGAAATTCGTTGACCTGACGCAGGTCTTTTTCAAACATATCTTCTGCAATACTCGTGAGAGCTCGATCTCTATCGTCCGGATGAAGGTAGTCAAGTAGATTCGCCTCAACTACCTCCTCTGCAGAATCAAATCCATACATTTTCGCAGCAGTTCCATTGGCAAGCACTATTCTCATCGTTTCGGCATCAATAACAACCATACCGTCAATCATGCTCTCAAATAATGTCTTATAGTTGTGCTCGCTCTCACGCAGTGCCTCCTCCGCCTGCTTGCGCTCGGTGATATCCCTGATGACTACGGAAAGAGCTGGCTTGCCTGCATAATCTATGACCCTGGTGCCAAACTCAACGGGACGTGTCCTTCCGTCCTTAGCTACCAGGCGTGTTTCATATTGACTTGGTACGGTCTCGCCGCGCTGTCTCCTTGCACTCACTCTTGATAGCTCGCTCACTAGCTCAGGTGGCAAAAGTTCCTGAACAGTCTTGCCGATTACCTCGTCAACGGTATATCCAAACATCTCGGCGCTTCTGGCGTTGGCAAACACTACCCTGGCCCCCTGAAGCACGCAGTAGCCATCGTTCATATCCTCTACCAGGCGCCTGAATTTCTCCTCCGATTGCCGTAGCGCCTCTTCCGTCCGCTTGCGCTCGGCGATGTCGCGGACAATACCTCGAAACCCGATCGGCTCACCTTCTGAATTCCTTTTCAGGGAAACGGAGGCTTCAACAAATCTCTTTGTGCCATCCTTTCTTATGATCTCCCAACCGAATTCTTTGGTATGTTTCCCAGTGGTGTATACTCGATTGAATGCTTGATACACTTTCTTGGCATTCTCCTTATCCATGTACTGCCTATTATTCATACCCATCATTTCGTCTTTGGAATATCCAATTATTCCACACATAGGATCATTGAAGAAAGTGAAGTTTCCGGCAAGGTCTACTTCATAGTAACCATCTTCTATGGCTTCAAGAATGGTCTTGTATTTCTGTTCACTCTCCCGCAGCGCCTCCTCCGCCTGCTTGCGCTCCGTGATGTCGCGGAAATTGGCAACGATGCCCGCCACAACCGGATGATCGAGGAGGTTTTGGCCTATTGCCTCAATAGAACGCCACGAGCCGTCTTTATGCTGAAGACGTAGCTCCATGTGCGCACTGGCAACCTGATTCTGCAGCAACTGAGAGAAGGCGCTGGTCGCGCTGGCCATATCGTCCGGGTGAATCAAGTCAAAAACGCTTTTGCCCTTTCGCTCTTCCGGTGTATAGCCGGTCACATTTTGGATGGACGGGCTTTCGTAGCGTATGGTTCCATCCCTGTTCAGAACCAGGACGACATCTAAAGCCCTTTCGATGAGCGGGCGGAAATACTCTTCGCCGTATGGCCCGGCCTTCTCCACCTGCTTGCGCTCAGTGACGTCGGTAGCTGTCTGGTGAGGTCTGTTTCTACTTGACTTGACTTTCGTTCCCACGTCTTGCCTCCTCATTTGCGGGGGGAAGTGCTGAATTGCAAGGGTCAGGCCATCTGCTGGACGGCCGACCTCCCCTCGCTCTTGGCCTCCTTTGTCGCCCGGCTCAAAACTCCCGCGCTACTCACCGCGGGATTCCACGACACCAGCAAGAGGTATACTATCTTGATCAATCATGGACATACCTACTATGACGCTATCATGCCTCAGCCTGCTACTCAATAGCTCTTTCGGGTATTATTGAAATGAGAATAGTACTACAGATGGGGAATAGCACTGCCGCTAGACGAACCCTATCGTTGGCTTGCATTAATATTCATGCGTAGTTAAAATAGCTTTGCAAAGGAACAGTCGTACCCGAGGTAGGTCAGCAGTGTTTGGTAATCTCAAGGAAGACAAAACTGCCTATGTGCGAGCGATGTTCACTGCCATAGCGGATAGCTATGATCTCATCAACAGTTTGCTGAGCTTGCGACGTGATGGAGCATGGCGGAGATTCGCTGCATCCCAGTCCGGTATCAGGAGCGGTGGTCTGGCCCTCGATGTCGCCACCGGTACCGGTGAACTGGCACGACATCTCTCCCGGGGGAACGGAGAGGCCACGATAATAGGCATAGATTTCTGCTACAAGATGCTGCTCAAGGCCAAAGCCAAGCTTGCTACCACGCCGGACGGAAGCAGAGTCGAGCTGGTTCTTGGCGACGTCCTGCGGTTGCCCTTCCCGGACAACACCTTTGACTGTGTCACTGTCGGCTTCGGCCTGAGGAATGTCGCTGACGTCAGCGCTGCCTTTCATGAAATCGCCCGGGTGGCGAAATCAGGCGCCAGGGTTGTCTCACTGGAACTCACTCGGCCCAGGTCTTCGCTCGCCAGAGCATTGCACAATTTCTACCTGTTTCACATAGCGCCGTTTGTTGGCGGCCTCATTTCTGGCAGCAAGGAAGCCTACACCTATCTGCCTCATTCCATTACGGAATTCCCGTCTCCCGAGGAAGTGAAGAGAATCATGGAGAGCGCGGGCCTGCAAGAGGTGGAAATCTACCGCCTAACCCTGGGCATAGCTACGGTTCACGCAGCGATCAAGAGGAAGGGTGAAGTTCTCTAAGGATTGCCTTCATCGTCAAAAGCATCTGAGAAAGCTTTGGGTACAGGGGCGTGTGTGTTGATGAACTGTTGGCAGGCTTCGATAAAACTAGCGAATGCATCAAAATCGCCGAAGACAGCTTCGCCTTGAACCCGTCCTCGCAAAACCACGTGGATGTGTTTACTATCACATTGATAGATATCTACCTGCAAATACATACGTCTTGGCTCCCCTAGCTGGGTATTGGTTATCCGACTATCTCGAATAAAAGATTAGCATAAGTGTCAGTAGTTGTACCATAGCCATTTCGGTCATTTTTGGGGGGTATTTGGTGGCACAAGATTACTAGCGGCAGATAAAGGTGGATTATCCGCGTGCGCCCTTGAATTGGTCGTTTGCGCTCCCGGGGGTTCGTTCCGTCTGCGGTAAACCAACATTCCCCTGAACGGTAAGCCATAACCAACGTACCACCTTTTCTTCTGGCAGTCGCAGTACCATTTGCTCGGCTATGATTGCTCAAAGAGCCATCAGTGCGAAACAGACCTCATCCAGCAGCCAATGACATCGATGGGCACTTCGCTGAGGTTGAGAGAACCGTTCTCCGCAGACCCAGGAATGGGCGTTTGCAACTGCTGCTGTGAAGCCATAAACTATAAATAGTCGAGAAAGGATGATTTGAGGCGGAGATGAATCAGGTTAGCCAGATAATTCGAGTTACCGTATGGGGATTATGCCTCAACCTATTCCTCATGGGGCTGAAGCTGGCCGTTGGTATAGTTGTTGGTTCGGCTGCGCTTGTCGCGGATGCGGTGCATTCTATCTCCGATTTGTTCACTGATATTGTTGTCATTTTGGGTATTCGACTTTCATCGCGGCCCGCTGACGAAAATCATGCGTACGGACACGGAAGATTTGAGACAATTGCCACTTCCTTCATTGGAGCGGTGCTTGTCGGAGCCGGCATCTTTATCGCCTGGAAGTCTGGGCTTTCCCTCTACGGAGGCGAGGTCAACATTCCCGGCTATGCTGTCCTTGTCGTTGCCGCGGTATCGATCTTGTCAAAGGAGTGGATTTATCAGGTCACGCAGAGAGTTGCCCGGCGGGTGAAGAGTTCTGCACTACGTGTCAACGCCTGGCACCATCGCTCCGATGCTCTTTCATCGGTGGCAGTGCTATTCGGGGGCATCGCTGGGCTGGCGGGTTGGGGCCATGGCGATCAGCTGGCGGCTATAGTGGTGGGCGCAATGGTCAGTATGGTGGGACTCAATGCACTCTGGAAAGTCTTTGTCGAGCTCACCGAGGGTTCAATTTCCGGCGAAGAGCAGAAGTCGATTGTCAAGGCCATTCAGAGCGTACCTGGGGTCAGGGGTTGGCATCGCCTGCGCACTCGTCTAGTGGGGAGAGAGGTTTTCATGGACGTCCATGTGCTAGTCGACTCAGGGCTTTCCGTGGCTGACGGACATCGAATCTGCAGCACCGTTGAAAGCGCCATCGTGCAAACAGTGGAGCGGCCTATCAATATAGTAGTTCACTGTGAGCCTGAGATGGATCCCGATGTAACGAGCATATAGAGCGCATTAAATGGTTTCGCATGAACCGTAATTAGGCACCAAAGCCGAAGCACAAAATCCTAAACGATGTCAAAACTCAAAATTGAAAGAGCAAAAGTACAAAAAAGTCCCCCTTTCCGAAAGGGGGATTTAGGGGGATTTCTCATGTTTTCCCCCTACTTTAAATCCCCCTTACCCCCTTTACAAAAGGGGGAAGATAAGGGTAGTGCATATTACAAATCAAAGTTCAAAATCAAGGCTCTGCGCACTCCCGGCTAACCATTTTGAATTTCGCTGTGCTACTTTTCCTTTTGCATTTTGATATTTGAATTTGTTTAGTGCTTAGGAATTAGTATTTAGAATTTCCCTAATTAGCTCCATCTCCAGACCAGATGCTGGCCCTTTAGCTCGTATTTCAAAAGCCCTTCCTCAACCCACCTTTTGATGCTCGCACTGACTTGATGATGAGGATAGGGCACAATTTCCACTACCCGGCTTGCCAGGCTTTCTACCGGATCCCCCTTCGTCTCCACGCCCCCCAGGTTTTCAATCACATCGCCCTGGAGGAGAGCCCACGCAAATGTGCTGTTTTCCCTCGGTTTCATCGCTTCTATGAGGTCTGCTTTGTCTGCCTTCTCTATCTCTGAGAAGAGGAGCTTGAGTCGCTTAAAGTATTGGTGGAGGAGCTGGGTTATCTCCTTTGGGCCGGCGCCCTCTGTCCGTGTCACTGCCCTGTTGGCATCATACTTCGACCAGTCATTTGTCAGTATTTCAATTCCGTATTCTTCGGCTTTCTCGCGCACTTCGGTTCCGGGGAAAGGAGACAGCACGTTGAATCCATAAGAAGCATCGAGCTCTTGAGCGAACTGATCGGTTTCCTTCAGTGTTTCCTTGGTCTCTCCCGGCAGCCCGATAATGAAGGACGCCAGGACATTGATGCCAGCCTCCTTCGCTAATCTAACGCCCTCCCTGATTTTTTCCAAAGTGATCTTTTTTTTCGCTGTATCTAAAATCTGCTGATTTCCACTTTCAACCCCGTAGAGCATCCAGGTGCATCCCGCCTCTTTCATCCTACGCAATAGTTCCAGATTGACAGTGTCCGCTCTGGAGAAAACACTCCAGTTGAACTTCAAGCCCCTGGCGGTTATCTCATCGCAAATGGCATACACATGCCTATGGTTGAGCGTCAGCAGATCGTCCTCAAAGTTCACTTCCTTGAAGCCACAGGCCAAAGCCTGCTCTATATCGTCCACGACGAGCTTGGGATTGCGGTACCTGGCTCGCCTGCCTCCCATCTTTGAGCCAACGCAGAAGATACAGTTGAAGGGACAGCCCCTGCCGGCAATAACGCTGGCGTGCACATCAAGGGCGTGGTATCGTGATAGAGGAAAGAGGTGCCTTGCCGGCAGCGGGAGCTCATCCAGGTCTTGTATCAAACGGCGCTCGCCGGTCAGTTTTATACCATCTGACCTGAAGGCGATCCCATCTATATCTTCAAGCTTCTTGCCGCCCACGATATCCAGCATGGTCTGCTCCCCCTCCCTCCTTACCACAATGTCTATCCAGGGGGCCTCGTTGAGCGTCTCCACAGGGCAGAAGGTGACATGTGGGCCACCGATAACGGTGATGATATCCTCGTTCACACTCTTGCAATGCTTGATTATGTCCGAGGCAATGGGGTAGTTCATCGTCACTGAGGTTACTCCGACGATATCCGGCTGATATTCTGCAATTTTGCTTGTTATCTTTTCCTTCGAATATCTCGACACCAGGAGATCCAGGATTTGTACTTCACTCCCGTTGTGTTCCAACACTCCAGCGATGTAGGCGATGCCCATTGGCATGATCGGGACTTCCGAGAAGGCGTATGGTGGATTAATCAACAGTGTCCTCATGTTTCTCCTGAGCAAAAGTTCGGAATTTCCTATATTAACTGCTCGGGGCTATTTAAAACTACTGCTCGCTGCGTGTCAAGCCTCCCGTGGGCTCTATGTCGATTTCTTGGGGGAACCTTATCCTGCTCTCGTAGTCGTTGAAGGCCAGTCGTAGCCCTTTCAGGTCGAGGCTGGGAATTCTCAGGTATGTAGCTCGCCTGCCGATCTCATCCAGGGCGTGAGCGTCCGAGCCCTGGATGCAGGCGTATTTCTTGGGGTAATCACGTACTTGCCCTTTGTTCCAGAGGCCTTTGTTCTGAGGCTGCGTGATCTCCAGGGCAGTGAGATATTGGTTGCTATGGATCCTCATCTTAACCCGACGGCGCTCGGTGGTCTGCAGGAAACCCGTAGGCCACCTTTCAATGTGGGCAGCGATGGCAATCCCTCCCCACTCGTCTATCTTCCGAAAGACGTCCTCGATCCAGTCGCTTATGGTGATGGAACCATCCCCCTTTGCCGCCGCGCTGGCCCCAACGTAATCGAGGAAATCAACTAACCGAGGGATAGGGGTTTCCCGATCAAACAGGGCGAGAACATGGCCACCCCTTGCCGACAACTCGACCCCGGGGAACACCGCTAGCCCCTTCTCCTGCCCTAGCTCGCTGACTCTGTCGAGGCCGCCTACGGTGTTGTGGTCGGTAATGGCAATTGCCTCAAGCCCTGCGGCAAGCGCTGCATCCACTACCTGCTCCGGGGTGGCCTCGGGGTCGCTATAGCATTTTGACTCCGGGGTATGTATGTGAAGGTCTACTTTTATGAATCTTTCGTCCACAAGATTGTCAGGTTGCTCCCCAACTCTCATTGGCTATCAATCCCTGGCGCCAAATGTCCCCGTGAAAAATGAGAATGGCGCTGTATCCGCGTTATCTCCCCTTAAATACCGGCTCCCTCTTTTCCAGAAACGCACGGAGTGCCTCCTGATGGTCCTCGGTTTGAACCAGTGCTGCCCACTCTCGCATAATATCGTCCAAGGCGGACTTCAATTCCATGTTCAAACCCTTGTATATAACTTGCTTGGATCTAGCGATAGCAAGGGGTGGCCCTTTGGCCAGTTTAACGGCGAGTTCCTCAGTGGCAGCCTCAAGCTCCTCATGGGGCACCACCCTGGTAACAAGGCCTATTCTCTCCGCTTCCCTGGCGTCGATAAGGTCACCGGTCCAGATCAGCTCACAGGCCTTGTCCACTCCTATCAATCTGGGTAGGAAGTAGGTCCCACCAAGGGTAGGCAGCAGTCCCCTGCGGACAAATAGTGATGAGAAGGTAGCCCTCTCCGAGGCTATTCTGATGTCGCAGGCACAGGCAAAGTCGAGGCCACCGCCAGCAGTTATCCCGTTGATGGCGGCGATAACGGGTTTAGCCATCCTCTGCAAGGGGATGGGCAAGAGTTCGCTCCCTGCATCCACCTTAATCGCTGTCTGGCTGGCGAAACCTTGCTCTAAACTCTTGACATCAGCGCCGACGCAAAAAGCGCGACCCGTCCCCGTGATCACGAATACCCTTACCTCTTCGTCACCCTCTACCTCCTTGATTATGTCATACATCCCCTGGTACATCCCCGGGGTAAAGGCATTTAGCTTTTGCGGCCGATTAAGGGTCAGGGTGGCAATGCCGTCTTCCTTCGCATAGATAAGGTGCTCGTAGTCCATAGCGCCTCCCTCTCGAATATGACAGCTAAGCGCCATTGTAGCAGGTTGCCTGGTCTACCGCAACGAATGGGTGCTCGCGCATAGCGAATTGAAGTGGGAGAGTTGAACGGAAGCTGTCCACTGTAGGCTCAATTTGGGGATGGGCGGAGATGAGGAAAAGCGAACTAATCGGTATCCTTCGCTTGAACAACACGTTCGGCGGCGACGAATCTCTTGCCCCTGATGTGCATCACCGGTTTAGCCCTGGAGACGTCGAATTGTCCTTGAACCATGAATTCGTCCTTGCATTCAGCATGCACCACCCTACCGACGACCAGTATATGGTCGCCGGCCTCTTTCTCGAACTCAAGCTGGCACTCGATCCAGCCCACGCACTCTTCAATGGAGGGCGATTTGACCTGCTTCGACTTCCTTTCAGTTAGACCGGCCTCTTCGATTTCGCTGACACCTTTGGGGAATGCTTTGGAGCAAACCCAAAGCCTGTCCAGAAGCTCTTCGGGCACGATGTTAAGCACAAAATCGCCTGTTTCTCTAGCGTTTGCCAGGGTGTGCCTCGCGGGAGTAGCAGCGAAGAGAAGCAACGGCGGGTTGGACGATACCGGGGTCACGAAGCTGAACGGAGCAGCGTTGGCCTTCCCCTCCCTGTCAACTGTCGAGATGAGCACCGTGCATCTCGGTGACAGAATCTCGTAGAAGCCTGAAGGTGTGATTTCCATGTTATGCCTCCTAATATGTGGGGAAATTCTAAATACTAATCTCCAAACTCTAAACAAATTCAAATATCAAAATGCAAAAGGAAAAGTTGCAGGGCAAAATCCAAAATGGGTAGAGTAGCGTCGTGACTCCTGTCACGACGAAGGATTCGTTGCCCCCCGGAGTGGCAACGCTACGCTTGAACTTTGAATTGTCATTTTGCACTTTTATCTTTGGGTTTTGACATTGTTTAGGGTTTTGAGTTTAGAGATTAGGATTTGCTCCTGCCGGACATCCCAAGCCCTTGGTGCGAGCTATCCTGTACCTCCTAAAAGCCTTTAAGGTAGTCCAGAACTTCAAGCAGGTCCTTAGCCTGATAGTCAGGCAGGGGAGAGTTGGCTATTGGTGGCGAGAGGCCTTTTCGGTTGACCCACACCGTCCCGATCCCGGCCTCTTTGGCCGCGGCTATATCGTGTTCCAGGCTATCGCCAATGGCCACGGCATCCTCGGGGCGGGAATTGGTTGACATAAGTGCATTCTTGAAATAGGCACCGCCGCCTTTTAGTCCCAGGTGCTTGTGGTCAAAGGCGTAGTTGAAATAGCTTCTGCCCGCAGCCTTCTCCAGAGCGTGGGCTTTCTCCAACGCATGGTCCCCGGTTGCCAGGCAGAGGATATGCTTTTGTTTCACCTTGTCCAGGAAGTGCAGGCTGTCGGGGAAAAAGGAGGGATTTGTCCAGCACTCCTCCTGCGCTTCCTTGAGACTTCTAGCTGTCCTGTGAGCCTCGCTCTCATGGTAAGGCTTCTTAAGATGCTCGCAGATCAGTTTTTGGTGGAAGAAGAAATCATCATGCTTTTCGGGATATCGTTGGTGCACTATCTCCCGGTGCACCGCTAGATAGGTCTTCATGATTTGCTCGCCGCTCAGCCCCAGTATTCCGTCGAGCCTGGCTGCATACTTGGCATCGGTGTCGTGGAGAGTGCCATCGTAATCTATGAAAAGTATCTTACTCATTTCGCTGGTCCTGGCGCTGGTGGTGGTCGTTGTGCTCCTGCTTCTCAGACCGAGGAAAGTAGAGGTGCCCGCCATAGAGGACCCGGAGAAAAAGCTCCGCTTCGCTCTGGCCTCCGCGGACTCCGTAAAGCAGGTTGTGGTTCTCCTTACTCGTTGGCGATGTCGAATCCCTCTCAGTCCCCCTTTGGAAAAGGGGGATTTGTAGCATATTCATACGGGAGACTGTAATAGAGATCTTACTCATGCTGGGGAAAGACCCTATGGAGACGCCTTAGAGTCTCCATCTCCTCCCTGTTGCCCAGCTTGGCCTTCCGCACCGCGCGGGCCAGGATATCCACGCTCTGGTCGTAGGTCTTCCGGTCCACGGGGTAGGGAATCCCGTCCTTGCCCCCGTGGGCGAAGCTGTAGCGGGCGGGGTCTTGGAAGCTAGGGGCGACCCCCCAGACCAGCTCGGAGATGAGGCTGAGGGCACGGATGGTCTTGGGGCCTACTCCCTGCATCTCCATCAGGCTCTCGAAGCACTCCGGCTTGCGCTCATAGGTGTGTAAGAATATCTTCTCCAGGCGGTCGGGGTGGAGGTCTTGCAGGCTGAGGTGGTGGCGGGAGGGTAGGTCGAGCGATTTCAATTTGTTTAGTTCCTTGACCAGGTTCTCGGGGGTCTCTTCGCTGGCAACCTGGGTTGCTACAGCCCGCGCCCCCTCGCTTTCAGCGGCCACCATGTTCAGCGCGCTGCCAAACCCCTGTGAGCAGATAGCAGCGTGAGGTTCGCAAACAAAGTCCTTTACACCTTCGCCGAGCCAGTGATATCTGCGAGCGTAGCGGTTCCTCTCGTTCATTCCCTGCTGGATCACCGCCCAGTCGCCTTTAGCGGTGAATAAGAATGTATGGTGATAGAGCTGGTACCCGTCTTGAACTGCGCACGAGTCCACCTTAGCTGACATCCTGCTGGCATAAACCAGGGGGGCAGGGTCCCTGGAGATGCGCTCAGAGTAGATGGCAATCTGTGCAGGGGTGTGCCTCGAGGTCTTTCCCTTGCCTCCGGCTATGTAGAGGCCAAGCTCATCCTCCAGCCCTTTCGTCCCCTCCTTTAGCGCGCCGCAGACCGTGGTGGTGACGCCGCTGGAATGCCAGTCGAATCCCAGGACGCAGCCCAGGCCCTGGAACCAGAAGGGGTCCGACAGCCTCCGCAGCATCTCCTCGGGGCCGAACTCGGATATAATGGCTATCGAGATCTCCCGGGACAGCTTTGTCATCCGGTCGAATAGCCATCGGGGCGCCTTGCCGCCATGGAGAGGAAGGTAGGCCACGCCCGTTCTCATCGCTTGCCTCATCACGCTAACCTCGTCCTAACTCTATATTTAACTTGATATCCTGAGATTATGCAACAAGAAATCGTGCGGTGTCCAAGACATGCAATACAGCAGTAGTGGGGTGGGTGTAGCGCAGCGAAACCCACCGTTCTCCTGAGTGAATCGCGTTTGGGATTGGTGGGTTACGTTGTCACTTCACCCACCCTACGCTAAACTCGTCTGTTCAGCTTTTGGGCGGAATGCTTTAGAATGTTGCCATGGCAAAGGAGATTGACATGATGGCTTGACATTTTCACGTGTACCATTAGAATGTGGGCAAGTTTGAACTTGGGGGAGGTGTCAATGTTCTGTAGGAACTGCGGCAAAGAGGAGGTTGATAGTCCACGGATTTGCCCTGGCTGTGGGGCCAAACCCCTTGCTGGTAGTAGCTTCTGCAATGGCTGTGGTGCCCCAACAGATCCCTTGGCTGAAATATGCGTCAAATGTGATGTCAGACTCGGCAAAGCAGAGGCGACAGACATCTCGCATAGCTCAAGGCTAGTCGCCACTTTGCTTTGCCTTTTTCTTGGCCAATTCGGTGTCCACCGATTCTACATGGGCAGGGTTGGAAGCGCGGTTGGGATGCTTGTTCTGGGGATTCTGGGATGGAGCACCCTGTGGATATTTGGACTAGGTTTGATCTTTCTTATACCCGTGTGGATTTGGGCCGTAATCGACTTTATCTTTGTGGTCTCGGGAGATATGAGAGACCACGAAGGCAAGGTCATTAGGAACTGGGAAAGTAGCTGAAGTGGGTGAGAATCTAGCCCTCCGTACAATTCTTGGAAGTACAGAGATATACGTACCCTGTACTGCACGCTCCTCCTATAGACGACCATCGGGCGCCCTGCTGGTGGACTGTCGGCGGAGAGCCAGCACGAATCTCTCGCTAGCAAATAGCCAGGAGGTGTTGTTGTGAGCGCAAGAAGGGTTCTACTTCTGGTCTTCGGGGTTCTGATACTACTGATAGCAGCTGGTCTCATAGTCGCCGGCGGGGCTTTGCTTTGGGCGAACAGCGCCCTCACAGATAGCGAAGGGTTCTATACAACAAACACGGTCCGGCTCGAAGAAGCCTCTTATGCCATCGTCACCGAGCCTACCCATATAGATTTAAGGGTGGGGTTGATATGGGATTGGAGCGATCTGGTCACACTTAAGGTAGAAGGCTCTAGCGACGATCTCGCGAAACGGATTTTCGTAGGAGTGGCCAAGGAGTCGGATTTGAAAGCCTACCTCAGCGATGTCGAGTACGATGAGATCACCAACTGGCTAACTGTTCGAAGAGCAGACTATATACATCACTGGGGGAATTTGGAACCCGCGGCACCCACGTCCGAGACATTCTGGATAGAGTCAGTACGTGGCGCTGGGACCCAGACTTTGGAGTGGGAGGTGGAAACAGGCAGCTATTCGCTCGTGGTGATGAACGACGACGGGTCTGCTGGCGTTGACGTGAGCGTAGTACTGGGCGTGAAGGTTCCGATGGTATCTGGGCTTGGTGTGGGACTTCCTGTCGCGGGGACAGTAGTGCTGATAATAGGTATCATGATGGTCTATCTTGCAGTACGCAGAACGCGGATACTGTAAATCACCAGCGAACACGCGAAAGTTGTAAGGAGAAGGTGCTGCGTAAAAGAGGAACGAAGTGGCAAAGCAGGTTATTCCTTACAATCTGGCGCCAGATGTAACCGACGACCAATACAAGGATTACGTTACCTCGGGGAAAGGGCGTTCAACTGAACGCCCTAACGGGCTCGCAATGACGAACGAGGATTTGCACTTGCGGATTGGAGATTTACGGGATACGCTTAGTTCCCCGGTTCATCAGGTCCACTGCCGGGATCACCAGTGTACATAGAAGTTCGTGACGGTATCCATGGGCTCCCAACGGTAGTTCCCCAGAATGCTTTCTTGTGCTTCTAATTCCTCTCTCAGGGTCTCCAGCTCCTCATACATGCTCTGAAGTCTCGCATACTCTTCGGGGTCGCTGATAATGGTTCTGCCTCCCACAGCCTCTTGGTATGCATCGCTCTTCTGCTCATATATGCGCGCTTTTACGTCATAATCTTCCCATTGTTGCGTCCACTGTTCGTAGAACTCGTAGTCAAAGGCAGAGGCTCTATCCAGGGATATAAGGCCGTACTCATCTCCTACAGCCACGTAGGCTACCTTGTCGTAGTCCATAGTAGTGTCCTGGCTGTCGAGGATTACCCCGGATGTCGCAATGTTGAGCCCCTGTCCGGTACAATCTATGTAGACCAGCCCCTGGTCTGTTGTATTGAAGGCGTTCAGTGCATGTCCGGGGCTGTCTCCGAAATCAACGCTCACGTACGCGGCTCTAATTCCTGCCGCTTCTGCTCTATCATGCAGCATAGTAGCGAAGTCGGTACACACGAACGAGTCTAATATGTAGGGCTGTTCATCTGTGTCATCGTTGACAACGAACTCCCTGAGTTCATCCCACGAAGGGTCTTTTGACTGAGCGTTCTCATAGAGCCTTACAGGGTCGCCGTGTGCACCTACAGCGTTCGGGACATCGAAGACCTGGGCGTAGTAAACCGTGTCCCCCATGATGGCTACTCCCACGCCCGTTGCCCTCGCGTCGCTCCTCAGCATCACTTGTCTGAGATTGTCGTTCTCAAGGCAGTAGTCTACTTGCTCTCTGGCGGTCCCCTCACGAAGCCTGGGTGCCCTGCCGCTGTAGGTTTCCCACCAGGAATTGCACAGCAAATAGACAAGATCGCTAGACTGCTCCACAGTCTTCGAGAACTCGCTTGCTGAATACTGCCTCGCCAGTTCATCCAAAGCGGGGTCTCTTTCGAGATCTGCAAGCCCGACCCTTTGCCTCTCGTCGTTGACCAGCCTGTATATTTCGTCCTCTACCTCTGCGCCGGTAAGTGTGGCTGAAAGAATGAAACAGGAGGATAGGAGCACAAAGCTGACTACGATGACTACCAGATATGCAATTCCTGAAATGGCTCGCTGACTCACCTGTTCTCCTTCAAATGATTGCAGCATAAGGGCAGGCTGTGCACCACAATATCTCCTTACTCTGATAATTATAGTTCGCGGATATCACCGAGGCAAACCGTTGCCCGTGTTCGAAGCGGATGATATAATGCCTCTATGTATCCCCCAACGATTCGCTCTTGAGGTGTCAGGTTGAAATTAACCAGAGAGGAAGTAAAGCACATTGCCCTTCTTGCCCGATTGGGTGTCGATGAGGCTGACCTGGAGAAATTCAGCGAGCAGCTTTCCAACATATTGGAGAACTTCGAGATACTGCAGCGGGTGGATACCACAGGGGTTCCCCCTACCTCTCACCCTGTTGCCTTGAGTAACGTGATTCGAGAAGACGAGGTAGCGCCGTCTTTTGCTTCCACCGAGATACTGGCCAATGCCCCTCGGGAAGAGGATGGCTGCTTTCGGGTCAGGGCAGTCCTGGAGTAATTACCCCGTAAGCCTGAGCGAGGTCATGGACCTTAAACAGTATTTAGATTACCTATTCGATCCCAAATCAGTAGCGGTGATCGGCGCATCCGGCACACTGGGCAAATGGGGATTTCACATCCTTAGCCTCCTACTAACCAAGGGGGGGAGGGAGATCTACGCCATAAATAGGAACGAACCCGAAGTGCAGGGGTTGAAGGCTTATCAGAGTGTGAGAGAGGTGCCGGGGCCTGTAGATTTTGCCGTCATAACGGTCCCGTTTCAAGATGTTCCTGCAGCGATGGAGGACTGTGTCGCGAAGGGGGTCAAGGCGGCCGTTGTAATCTCTGGTGGGCTTGCCGAAATCGGAGGAGAGGGGGCGAAAATCGAGCAGGAGGTGGTCGAAATCGCCAGGCGAGGCGGGATGCGCTTCGTTGGGCCGAACTGTATGGGGCACTTCGATACCTCCTCCGACTTTTTCACTGTACCCTATTTGCCGCCGGTGAAAAAGGGCTCTTTGGCACTCATTACTCAGAGCGGAAACACGAGCCAGACGATTGTTTACTTAGCATGTGAGATGGGTCTGGGATTCAGCAAGTATATCAGCAGTGGGAACGAGGCCGATCTACACTTTGAGGACTATTTGGAGTATGTGGCTCAGGATGGCGAAACGGAAGTTATTCTGGGCTATGTCGAAGGTCTCAGGGAAGGCAGGCGCTTTTTCGAACTGGCAAAAGAGATTACTAAGAAGAAGCCTATTGTCATTATGAAGGCAGGGCGAACGGAGGCTGGCGCCAGAGCAGCGCGGTCGCACACTGCGGCCCTAGCAGGGTCGGATGTGGTCTGCGAGGCAGCATTCAAGCAATGCGGCGTGATCAGTGTAGAGGAGGTTAGCGAGCTGATCGATGTCGCCCTGGTTTTGCTGGGCCAGCCCCTGCCCCGGGGGAGGAGGGTAGGGGTGCTCTCAACGGGTGGTGGCATGGCGGTAATGGCCGCGGATGTCCTAATGAGGCAGGGTCTGGAACTGCCCGCGCTATCGCCAGCCACGATGGAGAAAATGAATTCCATTCTTACACCAAGGTGGTCCCATGTGAACCCGGTCGAAACCGGGGGGGACATGTTCAGTTATCCCTGCCTCTGGGCGCTGATAGAGGATGAGAACATAGATGCCACCCTGATAATCGGTGCCGCTGGAGCGGCTGCTAGCTATGCCCGGTGGGTCAATTTGCCTCCTTCCATGAGAGGCGAGGTGGATCGATGGATAGAATCCTCAGACGATAGTGAGCAGGGGGATGTGGACAAGTTGATGGAACTGATGAGCAGGTATCAGAAGCCGGTGGTCATGGCCCACATGGGCATTCCCGACATGAGAAGGGGGAAACTCTACGAGAAAATGGAACGGAACCATGTCATCCCCTACCTTACTCCGGAGAGAGCAGCCAAAGCGCTGGCTCACCTGGTGGAGTATAGCGAATACCTGGGCATAGCAAACCCTCGTGGGCGGTTCCGCACCAACGAATGATGAAAATTGATACGCTAGATGCCGTTCGTGGTGAGCTTGTCGAACCATGAATGGCCCTTCGACAGGCTCAGGGCGAACGCATTAAACTTTATTTTCGGAATAAAGAAGAGGATAATGTTGAAATACGACCTTACGATTCACGAAGCACACCAGCTATTGAAAAAGGGCGAGGTCTCGTCACTGGAGCTTACGAAGGCATCACTTGAGCGGGTTGATGAGGTCGAGGATAAGCTACGCTCCTTCGTCACCGTTACCGCAGAACTGGCTTTTGCCCAGGCTCGGCAGGCTGATGAGCGCATCAAGGCGGGTAATTCCTCCCCGCTGACCGGTATTCCTGTGATGATCAAGGATAACATGTGCACCAAAGGGCTAACCACTACCTGCTCCTCGAAGATGCTGGAGCACTTCGTTCCTCCTTATGACGCCACCGTGGTTGAGAAATTGAATGCCCTGGGTATGGTGATGGTGGGCAAAGGAAATATGGATGAGTTCGCCATGGGTTCCTCTAATGAGCACTCCGCATTCTACCCTACCCACAACCCCTGGGATTTGGACCGTGTACCTGGTGGCAGCAGTGGAGGGCCGGCAGCCGCGGTAGCTGCTGGGGAGGCGGTCTATGCGCTGGGCTCAGATACCGGGGGCAGCATCCGCCAGCCTGCTGGCTTCTGCAATGTCGTTGGGCTCAAGCCCACCTATGGGCGGGTTTCGAGATATGGCCTGGTTGCCTTCGCCAGTTCCCTCGACCAGATAGGGCCGGTGACCAGGGACGTAACCGATTGCGCTCTGGTGCTTAATGCCATCGCCGGTCATGATCCCCGGGATTCAACCTCCGTTAACCGGCCTGTGCCTGATTACACAGAATCGCTTATTCCTGATGTTCGTGGGCTGCGAATTGGTGTCCCTAAGGAGTACTTTGTCGAGGGCATGGAGAGCGGCGTGGAGCAGGTCGTGCGGCAGGCTATTGGCAAGCTGGAGGAGCTTGGGGCTGAGGTGGATTGGGAGGTCTCATTGCCTCACACCCCCTATGCCCTGGCCGCCTACTACGTCATCGCTCCCTCGGAAGCCATGGCCAACCTCGCGCGTTACGATGGGGTGAAATATGGCTTCTCCGCACGCGATGCAGAGAATATGTGGGACGCCATGGAGAAGACCCGCCAGTATGGATTCGGGCCCGAGGTGAAGCGGCGGATAATGCTGGGGACCTATGCCCTCTCCGCTGGTTATTATGAGGCCTACTATCTCAAGGCGCAGAAGGTGCGTACTTTGATCACCAGGGAATTTGCTGACGCCTTTACCAGGTGTGATGTTTTGGTTACCCCTACTTCTCCTACAGTGCCGTTCCGTATTGGGGAGAAGGTGGATGACCCGCTCCAGATGTATCTCAGCGATGTCTGCACCCTGCCCATAAACATCGCTGGCATCCCCGGGATATCCGTGCCTGCGGGGTTTGTCGATGGTCTCCCTGTGGGGATGCAGATTCTGGGCAAGCCGTTCTCCGAGGAGATGGTGCTTCGGGTTGCCTTCGCCTATGAGCAGGCGACGGGATGGGGGCAGAGACGGCCGGAGATTTAGATGGAACACGAGCCGGTGCAGGTTACCTGTTACTCGGGGCATACCTATGCGGAGCGCCCAAAGTCCTTCCTCTGGGAAGGCAGGGAGCACAGGGTGAAAATGGTTGAAAAAGAGTGGCAGGAGCCTGGAGAAAGGCATTTTCGAATACGCACCGAGGATGACAGAATGTTTGAGCTCTGCTATTATGAGTCAAGAGATGAATGGTCAGCGGTAGAGCTATTAGAGGGTGTTCAAGAATGACGACGCCCCTATCCCAAATTATGGTTAATTCCAGAATTCCTTGTAATTCCCCTCCCCTGGAGGGAGGGGTTGGGGGAGGGGGGCTTATGAATAAACTGAAGAAAAGCCGAGAGCAAAAAGCTTTCGCTCGTGATCTTCGTTCTGATGAACGTGAAGAGTGTTGTGGAAAGGATAAGGGAGGCTTTAAGATGAGGTTTCACCCTCACCTAACCTCTCCCTTCAAGGGAGAGGAATTTATGTGGGGATTTTTGCAAGACACTACATTTCCCCCTTTCCTTAAATAGGAGAGGGGATTAGGGGGTGAGGTCAACGCGATGAAAAGGGAAGTTCTTGAAGTCCTGGAGAATGACGCCAAGGTGACTTTAAAGCAAATATCCGCCATGACAGGCCTGTCCGTGAAACAGGTACGGAAAACGATCGAAGAGGCGGAAAAGGATCGCGCTATAGTCAAATACAAAACGGTGGTTAACTGGGAGAAGGCCGGTGAGGAGCGGGTGCAGGCCCTCATTGAAGTCAAAATCCAGCCGCAGAAGGATGTCGGCTTCGATGCTATCGCCGAGCGCATATATCGCTTCCCCGAGGCGCATTCGGTCTATCTGGTCTCCGGGGCCTACGATCTGGCTGTCTTCGTGGTAGCCAAGACGGAGCATGAGGTGGGCAGCTTCGTCTCCGAGAAGCTCGCCGCCCTGGAATCGGTACAGGGTACTCAGACTCACTTTTTCCTCAAGCCATACAAACAGGATGGAGTAATTCTCGAGGGTGAAGAAAAGGTGCGGCGAGAGCCGCTGACACTATAGGTAGAGGAGGCTTTTGCATGTCGGCCAGGCCTGTAGGTCGTTCCAGGCGTGCCCGCAGGATCATCTCGCAGCGGGTCGAGAGTCTGTCCCCTTCGGGCATCAGGAGATTCTTTGACCTGTTGTCCACGATGGAGGATGTCATTTCGTTGGGAGTTGGCGAGCCCGACTTCGCCACGCCCTGGCATATCAGTGAGGCTGCCATCTCTGGCATCGAGAAGGGATATACGATGTATACCTCCAACCGGGGGATGCCGGAACTGAGGCACGAGCTGGCGCGAAACCTGAGTGAGCGCTACGGGCTGGAATATGACACGGATAGCGAACTCCTGATCACCGTGGGCGTGAGCGAGGGACTGGACCTGGCGATGAGGGCTATCCTCAACCCCAGAGACGAAATCATTTCCCCCGAACCTACCTATGTCTCCTATAACTCGTGCGCTGTCCTGGCGGGAGGGGTATTCGTACCCGTGCCAACGACGGCCGAGAACGAGTTCAGGGTCAAGGCGGCTGATATCGAGGAAAGGATCACCAAGCGCACCAAAGCCATTCTTCTGGGCTATCCCAATAACCCAACCGGTGCGGTGATGGACAGAGCCGATCTGGAAGAGATAGCCGAGGTAGCCCAGAGGCGTGACCTGATAGTGATCTCAGACGAGATATATGACCAACTGGTTTATGGAGTTAAGCACACCTGTTTCGCCAGCCTTCCCGATATGAGAGAGCGCACGATCCTCCTTGGAGGTTTCTCCAAATCATATGCCATGACAGGGTGGCGGGTGGGCTATGCTGCAGCCCCAGCAGAGATTATCGAGGCGATGACCAAGATTCACCAGTATACTATGCTGTGTGCCCCTATAACAGGACAGATGGCAGCTATCGAGGCACTGAAGTCCGGGGAGTCCTCTGTCAGGGAAATGGTTGCCGACTACGACCGGCGGCGCCGGGTGATGGTAAAGGGGCTGAATGCTATCGGGCTCTCATGCTTCGAGCCAAAGGGTGCGTTCTATACCTTTCCCTCAGTTAAGGTAACCGGTCTCTCCTCTCAAGAATTCGCCGAGAAGCTTCTTATCGAGGAGAGGGTAGCCGTGGTCCCCGGCTCAGCTTTCGGGGAGAGTGGGGAGGGTTATGTGCGCTGCTGCTACGCCACCGCGCTTGATGATATAAGGGAGGCGCTGAGGCGGATGAGGCGGTTTGTGCAGAGGCACAGGTTATAGGGGCCAATCGCGCCCTGCGGGACAGTCCGCTCGAAGCGCTCCCAAGGCTGCTGGAAGGTTTGACCCTAAAACACTGAAAGGCTATAATTGATACCAAACCCTGATGGGCAGGCGCTCACCGACGAATACTCAAAATCGTGAGCGCATCCGACTGTGGGTAAGTTGCCCGACGTCGGGCAACCTACCCAGCTAGATACCGTTCGTGGTGAGCTTGTCGAACCATGAACGGCCCTTCGACAGGCCTGTCCCGAGTTCATCGAGGGGCTCAGGGCGAACGGAAGAAATTGCATTTTGAGAGCAAGAAGGACCAGGCCGGAGTGGCGGAATGGCAGACGCGCTACGTTCAGGGCGTAGTGTCCGCAAGGGCGTGGGAGTTCAAATCTCCCCTCCGGCACTTTCTCGTCGCGTGATGGCCTTTCCGTGGCAGAGGAGGGTTTTTAGAAAAGCGCTTGTAGCTCAGTTGGATAGAGCGCAGCCCTGCGGAGGCTGAGGTTGCGGGTTCGAGCCCCGCCAAGCGCGCTTTTTCGACCTTTATAAGGTCACAGCGAAGACAAATGTCTTTACTTTAAGTTTATTGAGCTTGTTGTAAGCTAAAGGTTGGGCCAGGTTAAAAAGGGCGATTAGCTCAGCGGTGAGAGCGTCTGTTTTACACACAGAAGGTCGTAGGTTCAAGTCCTGCATCGCCCACGTTTAAATTTTTAAAAGCTGGGCGCAAATTGGGCACATAACATTTTGAAAGCCCTCCGGCATCTCAGTTGGAGGGCTTTCTCATTAGAGAATTTAATTTATGGTGCCGCTTATAAATATCCCAGTGCCTGACTTTTAATCAGGGTGTCGCTGGTTCGAATCCACCACGGCTCACCACGAAAATTACACCAGGTGGTGCAAACATGGTCGGTTGGTGGTGGACCATCCTCGAGTTCTACGGCATAGCCTATCCCAAGCCTCCGCCGCGGCGAGCGAAGCGCTACTCGGGAGATTCCTCCGGCTGCCGCCAGGGTACGCCAAGCAACCTGATTGAACAGAATGCACTATTGTTTCCGGAGTGCACATTCTGGACAAATGTTGGCTATTCGCTATGTCTCCCTCACACTGTAGACACAGTTCGATTCTCGAGGTCCGTTATGCCGAGGACGAGCCTCTTCTCTCAGAAGACGAATGTTTTCAACAGGGTAAAGATGCCAAGTGTTATAGTAATTACTCCTATAGCAAATTTTAATTTTTGAGCAGTCACCTTCCTGACAACCATGGCGGCAAACGGGGCCGCTACAACGGAGTCTATGCTTGTGGCTGCTGCAAGCCTCCAGAAGATGTCCCCCTTAACAAATACATAACACAGGAAGCCCACTATGCACACCATAGCTTCAGCGAGAGTGGTATTGCCTACCGAACTCCTTGCCCCTCCTCCGCTTATTATTTGCCCACCTGTTACCAATGGGCTGTACCCTCCCCCACTTATACCCTTATTGAAAGAACTCACGAGCCCTACGCCGATAAGGCCTTTCCAGGAGATAGCGCCTTCACGCCTTCTTCGTGCGAGAATTATGATCCCTATTACCAGGACCATCGCTCCAATATAGGTCTTGAGAGCAACCTTTGGAATATTTACCGCAGAGAATACGCCCACCAATGCCCCGATAACCCCACAGACAACAAGAATGAAAATAACCTTTGAATCAGTGGACCTTGGCAGATAACCTAGCCAGCGCAGCCTCCTTTTTACCTTCTCATCACGTCTGAAGTCCAGGCTTATATTGCCCAGCCGATGATGAGCTATCCCGCCAACCAGTCCACCGACAAGCTGGCCCAACAGGACAGCAGGGACGACCTCCAGGGGTGCGAATCCTATAATGAGTAAGACCGGGGTCAAGGTGGTGCCGTAGCCCATGCCGAGGGAAGCATCCATGAACTCGCACAAGAGAGATATAACGGCCACTGCTACAAATAGAGCTATCGTTATCTCCATATCATATCCACGAGAAAATAATCGCTAGTCCAAATAGCCCAAGGCCCTTCCTAGTCGATGGTTGCATTATCACGGCCGCTCCCAGCGCAGCGCATTCATCTCCACACTGCAAGGTCCAGGTAGATACCCCACATTCTGACCCCAGGGCTTCTGATTCGACCCCTCCTTTCCTGCCTTCGGCTCAGAATCATCAAGCCAGCTACTGGGTGGTTGGAGGCAGGAGCTAGGCTGCGATATCAACCGGACAAGAGTTTCCTCTATCCTTGGCATTACTCTTCCCTTTGCTATGACATTACCACCTTGCTGGCAAAACTGACTTCTGCCATAGTGCCTGTTTCCACCTGCGGAAAACTCTTATCGCGCCAGGCGTGAGTAAGCATTTATGCCCGATGAGGTAACTAGCGATTCTCCGAACTTCCACTACGAACTGGGCCGACTCTTTGCTGGTCGGTGTCAGCACCCCAGATGAAAACGCCATTGCTTAGATGGCTCCTGTCGCCTATGGCAGATAGCTGGCGACAGGTGTGGCCTTGCGCCTGGTTGTCCTGGCGGCACGCCTGATAGAGCTCAGTGAGGAGAAAGCCATCAAGGAACAACTATGGTATAATACTGACGAGGGCTAGGTGGCGACTTGGACAGCATCAAGATTCTGATTGCGGATGACCATGCGTTGGTGCGGGATGGCACCCGCCAGATTCTGGAGCACGAACAGGACCTGAAGGTAGTAGCTGAGGCTGGCGACGGGGAGGAGACAGTAGAGCTTGCCGCGAGGTTCAAACCGGATGTTGCCATAGTCGACATTTCCATGCCCAAGCTCGACGGTATCGAAGCTACCAGGCAGATCAAGGCGCTCTGCCCTTCCATAGCCGTGTTGATACTTACTGCCTATGACGATGAGCAGTTCATCTTCAGCCTGCTGGAAGCAGGGGCCGCTGGTTACCTGCTAAAGAGCATTCGCGGCCATCAGTTGGTTGATGCGGTTCGAGCGGTATACGCCGGGGAGTCGGTACTTCATCCTTCGGTCGCCCGCAAGGTTCTCGACCGTTTTGTTACCTCTTCTGGTAAGCCCAGGAAACCGGAGTCACAGGAGGTGCTCAGCGAGCGAGAGATGGAAGTGCTCAGGTTATTGACCAGGGGCTTAAGCAACAAAGATATTGCCGATGAGCTTTGTCTCAGTATGCGCACCGTTCAGGCTCACCTGGGACGTATCTTCAACAAAATGAACGTTGGCTCACGAACCGAGGCCGTGGTGTGCGCTCTGAAAAAAGGTTGGGTCACTCTCAATGATTTGCCCTAAGGATTGGCACTTGCGGGCGCCTGAGGTGTAGAGGTGGTAGAACGACTGCGGACAAGCTGGCTGAGGAGGGTTGTCCGTACGCCAGGTTTTTGGCTTGTTGCAGCCATATTGGTTCTCATAACAATTCCCCACTATGGGGAGGCCTTGGAGCAACCGGCCTTCCTCACCCACGTGACGGATAACCTCGGTCTGGACCGACACGCCCTCGAGAGGATTCTCTATCTGGCGCCAATAATCTGGGCTGGTTTCCTGTTTGGGCGGAGGGGAGCCATTGTGGCTTCGCTAGTCGCTGTGGCCTGCATGCTTCCCCGGGCCATCTTCATCTCGTCACACCCTGGGGATGCTCTCTTTGAAACAGGCGCCATTTTCATCGTCGGTAATCTGGTAGCTTTTACGTTTAGGTCGTTGCAGAAGGAGCGCGTGCGCCGTGTCCAGCTCGCTGCTCTCAACCAGATATCAAACGTAGTCTCCCAGTCTCTGGAGTTGGACCAGGTCTTGAATAGCAGCATCGACAGCGTCATAGGTGTGATGAAAGTTGACGCTGCCCTGGTATTCCTAATGGACGAAGAAGCTGGCGAACTCACCCTCGCCGCTTATCAAGGAGTATCAGAGGGATTTGTCCAGAGCGTGGGCAGGATCAAACTGGGAGAAGGCCTTAACGGTAGGGTGGCTGAGAGCGGAGAGCCACTGTCGGTAGAGGATGCCTCTCATGACCCCAGCCTTACCAGAATGGCAGTGCGGGAGGAGAGTATTGGATCCCAGCTAATCGTGCCCCTGAAATCGAAAGGAAGGGTTATGGGTACCCTTTGTGTGGCCATGCGCAGTCATCGCCTATTTCGTCAAGATGAAGTGGAACTGCTCACCGCCATCGGCAATCAGATCGGAGTTGCTGTAGACAATGCACACCTCTATCAACAAGAGCGAGAAGTCGCTGAGCAACTGCGGGCATCTGAAGAAAGCTACCGAGAGCTATTTGAGAATGCCCATGACGCTATATGGCTTCACGATTTGCAGGGACACATCATTGCAGCTAATAAGTCCTTTGCTAGGCTTACAGGATATTCTGTGGAGGAGTTAGGTAACCTGAAGGCAGACGATCTGATTGCTGAAGGCTGTATTGCCAGTGTCAAGGGGCTAGAAGACCCGCTCCTCAAGGGCGAAGCAATGGGCCAACTTTCAGAAGTGACGCTGATAAAGAAGGACAAGGCTGAGGCGTCTGTTCAGTTATCCACTAGCCCTGTCTTCAGCAGTGGTCGAGTTGAAGCCTTTCAGCATATCGCCAGGGATGTCACTGAGGAAAAGCGAATGAGGGAGAACCTGCGCTTCTATTTGCAGCAGGTTACCAGGGCCCAGGAGGAGGAAAGAAAACGCATTGCCCGGGAGCTTCACGATGACACCATCCAGGCTTTGGTCGTCCTCGCTCGCCAGTTGGATGACCTCGCCTCCAAGGCCAAGGGGCTGTCGAAGGAGGAAAGACGCCGCCTGGAGAACCTGTGGCAGCAGACCAGCAACACAATTGAAGGTGTGCGGCGTTTGAGCCAGGATCTACGCCCAGCTGCACTAGATCGGCTGGGCCTGCTGTCGGCGTTGGAATGGCTGGCCTCTGATGTGGGGAAACACTCTGGGATAACTGTGGAGATCAAGACGGATGGTGCTGAACGGCGAGTTTCACCTGAGGTAGAGCTAGTGCTGTTCCGCATCGCCCAGGAAGCCCTACGAAATGTTTGGCGCCATTCTGGGGCAACCAGTGCTGAACTCATAGTGGAGTTCGACCAGAGTAAAACCAAGATAACCATCAGTGACAATGGCAAAGGCTTTGATTCGTCAGATACAATAGGCGATCTAGTCAGGAATGGCAGGCTTGGCCTGGCCGGGATGCAAGAGCGAGCCAAGTTGTTGGGCGGTAGCTTGAAGGTGGAGTCAGAACCCGGCAAGGGCACAACGGTGACGATTGAGGCGCCAATATAACCTTCTGAAGACATCCACGACAACATCCCCACTGTAGATCGCCTGCCAGACCAGCAGAAGTAAGACTTTCAATACCCTATCCTGACTGATTCATAGGCCTATCACACCCCTTCTTCACTACCTCAAGATCGTCAGTATCTTGACCCCGTTCAAGCTGCGTCCGCTCACTTTTGCCACTATGCCAAATTTATCTTTTGAACACCGAGGCAATAAGCTGCCCCGACTAAGCATATTCGCTCGACCCGCCGCTATCCCCGACAGGCATAAATGCTCGCTGATGCTTAGTTTTGTACCGTGTTTTTGGCAACTACAAAAAGGCATTATGGCGGAAGTCAATTTGGCAGTATGGTGGTAGTGTGATAGTGGGGGTAAGAGAGATCGGAGTGGACACAAAACAGCTAGCAAGCGCAGGGACTCTCTACGGCAAGTTCCCACAGTCGGCCTCTTACCTCCGCCAACTCAACGGTTAATTTTGGTCTCTCGGGGCCAAGGCAGGTATCCCGAAAGGAGGGGTGAGCGATGCAGTGGGAGTTCATAGTGGCACTGGCACTGGGCATACCTGTCATCCTCTTTCCGGTGGCTTTGGTGTGGTACCTCAACGTCGGTGGTATCTACGCAGCCATTCAGGAGGCGCGGAAAAAGAGGGCTGCCCGTGAGCAGGGGATCAGAGCGGTGGTTGAGGAGCATCGCGAGAAAAAGAAACCCGTCGGTGCTGGGCACTAAGAAAGTAATCTAATTCTGGCAGGTGACTGTGGAAAGGAGGGATTGAAATGGAATGGTACGTGATATTGGTGCTGGTGCTGGGAATACCCATCATCCTCTTCCCGGCGGCATACGTGTGGTACCTGAACATAGGCGGCGTCTACGGACTCATTAAGGAGGCGCGGGAGAAAAAGGCCGCCCGTGAGGAGGTGACCAGAGCGGTGGCCGGGAAGCATCCCGCCAAGACGTAGCTCGTCAGGACCAAACGCTGATGAAGGGAGCGATTGAAATGGAGTGGGAGGTCATCCTGGCGCTGGTGCTGGGGATACCCCTCATGCTATTCACACAGATATACCTGTGGTACCTGATCATAGGCGGCATCCGTGAAGCCATCAAGGAGGCACGGAAGAAACGGGCTGCCCGTGAAGTAAGCCAAGCCAAGACGTAACCCTTGGCGACCGGACACTGAGCAAAGGAGGGATTGAAATGGAGTGGTACATAATATTGGTGCTGGTGCTGGGAATACCCGTCATCCTCTTGCCCGTGGCGTTCATCTGGTACTTGAACGTTAGTGGCCTTTACCAGGTTATTCGCGACACGCGCCGGCGGCAAAAGAGGCGAGCTAGGGCTCTGAGAGAAGCAGAGGGGTTCATTGGGAGCCGAGTCAGTGTAGGCGCAACTGAAAAAGGAGGAGAGTAATTGGCTATTACTGCTCCCCTCTTCGCCTGATTCTGGAAAGGAGTCTGTATACGTCGGCACATATGGTAGGCCAAAGCGCTTCAACCTGCTTGGAGGATGCGATTCTATTGCCAGCCCCGATAGCCTAGTAGAGACATCCTCTCATTTGAGACAAAAGTCACTTACAACAGTACTGATGCGGGCTAAACTGGGTTTCTGAGAAGAGGGGAGAGTTTGAGCGTGGGAGAGAAAGTGCTGATTGAGGAGAAGGTGAAATGGGCCGATGGCGAGATGTGGAGATTTAAGAACTGTCCGAGATGTAGAGGGGATGTATTCCTCGACAAAGATATTGACGGCTGGTATGAACAATGCCTGCAGTGCGGCTATACTCAATACCTCGATAGTATATTTGAGGTCAGAGAGCAGCCGACTCGTGGAGAAAGGAAGGCTGCCCTGTCCGGTACCGGGAAGGTTGCCACCGAATGCCTTGTTTAAGTGGTAGGATGGGTTTCGCTGCGCTACACCATCCCGCTACTGCTTTCGTCAGGCCATCTAGACTCATTGCCGAGCCCAAAACAGAGCTTCGCATCCAATCACTTTGACGAAGCTTTCCGAAAAATGTTGCTCCAGGTTTCCCTTTAGTCCTTCGAGGTCATCCTCCCCGTTGGTCACGTCCAAGCCGTCTACTCCCCTAACCTAACTACATCATAATCGTATCATACTTCTTACTGACCAGTTTCGAGCCAAATGCTCTTCCAACTGGGCATATTTCCTCACTCTTGTCCGCTTTGAGCTAGGCATAAATGCCTACCCCGGTTGATACTTTAGGCCTTTCCAGCAATTCTAAACAGGCATTAAAGCGCTAGTTGCCTTGTAGGTAGGTCGAATAGACTGGAGGGTAGGGGTAAGAAAGTGAGTAGGAAACGTGGTAAGGATAGTGGAAGCTCCAGCGGCCAGCCAATCCCCCTCAGGCCTAGCGGTGCTGGCATCGATACTTACCTCAATTCTCTAATATAGGTCGGTGTGCTATGGATACAAAGGTGCGTGAGAGCAACAGTTTTTTGAAAGAGATATGTGCCATACCCGGCGGTGAAGGAATCCGCCTGTGCATTCAATGCGGAACCTGCTCTGCCTCCTGCCCCAACGCCAACAGGATGGACCATACGCCTCGGCATCTTATTGCCATGGCGCGAGCCGACATGCGCGAGGAAGTGCTGTCTAGTAACTCGATGTGGCTTTGCGCTTCCTGTTATCTCTGCACAGTGCGCTGTCCCAGGGAAATCAAGATGACCGACCTCATGCATGTCCTGGAATGCCTATCCGTTCGCCAGCGCCTGAGCAGTGCACGAACACTGACGCCCACTATGTATAGAAGCTTCAGCGACTTTGTATATAGCATCGGCAATGTTCCGGAGATGGGGTTCATGATCTGGTACTACTTCCTGACCAACCCTCTGCGTGCTCTAAAGATGACCCCACTGGCGCTCAGTTTGATCAGGCATGGGCGTCTATCTATCAGAGCCAGAAGGTTGAAGCCGGAGGCAGAACGCCAGCTTAAGGCCATCCTCGACAAGGCTGAAACTCTGGGAGGGCTATCATGAAATATTATACCTACTTCCCCGGTTGCTCCTCATCAGACGGGGGTGCCAGGGCATACAGCTGGTCCGCCCAAGCTGTAGTTAAGGCCTTAGATCTGGAACTCGTCGAGCTTGAGGATTGGAACTGCTGCGGGTCTACACCTTACACCTCTGTTGATGAGCTGGCTTCCTTTTGCAGCTCAGCTCGTAACTTGGCTCTGGCTGAAAAAAGGGGGCTTGACCTGGTAACACCTTGTAGCGCTTGCTACGTCATCTTGAGCAGGACCAATTCATACCTTAAGGAGTACCCTGGGCTGAGGGCCAAGGTAGATGAGGCACTGGCAGCCGGTGGTCTGGAGTATCACGGAACTGTTAGGGTGCGGCATCTTCTCGATGTTCTTGCAAATGATATTGGCGCTGACGAGATCGCATCCAGGGTCAAAGAGAATCTTGGTGGTCTGAAAGTGGCTCCTTACTATGGCTGCCAGGTAGTGCGGCCTGGACCAGGCTTTGATCATCCAGAATTCCCTCAATCTCTGGACCGTTTGATAGAGAGCCTGGGAGCAGAGGCTACCCCATTTCCTCTTAAGACTCGCTGCTGCGGGGGCTCTCTGGTTCTATCCGAAGAGGACCTTGCCCTAGGGTTGATTTATAAACTGCTCGACAGCGCTTCAAGCAACGGGGCCGAGTGTGTTGTTACCGTGTGCCCACTGTGTCAGACCAATCTGGATCTCTATCAGGGCAGGGTTAACAAAAAGTTCAAAACCAACTTCAACCTCCCTGTTCTATTCTTCACCCAGCTTATTGGTGTAGCCTTTGGAATTGCTAACAAGGCGTTGGGTGTGGAGAAGTGCATAGTTCCGGCGGAAAAGCTGCTGGCACAGCATATCCAGCGATAAGGAGGCGAGATGGAGTCGAACGGAAGAAGGATCGGCGTCTATATCTGTCACTGTGGAACCAACATCTCAGGTACGGTAGATGTGCAGGCAGTGACTGAATTTGCTCGGGGTCTGGAAGGGGTAGTGGTGGCTCGCGATCACAAGTACATGTGCTCCGACCCGGGACAGGAGCTTATGAAAAAGGACATAAAAGAGCTGGGGCTTAATCGGGTTGTAGATGCTTCCTGCTCGCCACGGATGCACGAACCTACCTTCCGCCGTGCCTGTCAGGATGCAGGACTAAACCAGTATTTGTTTGAGATGGTCAATATTCGAGAGCACTGCTCCTGGGTCCACGTAGATAAAAAGATGGCCACTGAGAAGGCCAAGGCCTTGGTAAATGCGGGGGTAAGGAAAGTCTATTACCACGAGCCCCTGGAGACCAGAGAGGTTCCGGTCAATCCCAATGTCCTGGTGCTTGGAGGTGGCATTGCCGGAATCCAGGCTGCTCTTGAGATCGCCGACGGTGAGCACCAGGTCTACTTGGTGGAGCGCGAGCCATCAATTGGTGGGTATATGGCTCAGTTTGATAAGACCTTCCCTACACTGGATTGCGCCGCCTGTATCCTCACCCCAAAGATGACCTCGGTGGGGCAGCATCCCTACATCAATCTGATGACCTATAGCGAGGTTGTGGAAGTCTCGGGATATATAGGCAATTTTAAGGTCAAGGTTCGGAAAAAAGCGCGCTACGTTGACGAAGATAAGTGTACGGGCTGTGGTATTTGCTGGAACATGTGCCCGGCAACGCTGATCCCAGCAAAAAGGATAATCAAGAAGGGAGACGAGATAATAAAGGTGGTTGGTGATGAAAATGGGAGAAGACCTAGTTGAACTAAGGAGGAATGAAATGGTTACACAGGAAGTTGACAGGGTTGACCAGATCATAGACCACTACGCCACTGAGGATGGGACACTGATCCAGATTCTGCTGGATGTCCAGCGTGAATACAACTGGCTGCCAAAGGAAGCCCTGATGCGGATCAGTGAAAGGCTGGAAATGCCCGTTACCCATATGTATCGGGTAGCCAGCTTCTATAAGGCAATGAGCTTGACCCCGATAGGGCGACACCTGATTAGCGTGTGCCTTGGCACTGCCTGCCATGTGCGAGGAGGGCCGAAAATCTTGGGCAAGGTGGAACAGGTGCTGAGCATTAAGGACGGCGAAACGACCCCAGACCAGAAGTTCACCTTGCAAAGGGTTAACTGCCTCGGCTGCTGCGCCTTGGGACCAGTGATGGTAGTCGATGGCGAGGCTCATGGTAAGTTGGGCGTGGCCAACGTCGCAGAGGTTCTTAACAAATATAACTAGTTATCCAGGAGGGAAGCTGTGGCCCGACTAAAATCACCCTCTGAGTTAGATACTCTGAGGAAGGATATCTTGGCTAAAAAGGATCCAAACAAGCCTTGTATCACTCTGTGCGCAGGGACCGGTTGCCAGGCTAGTGGCTGTGAAAATGTTGGCCTTGCCTTTGAAGAAGAGTTAGGGAAACAGGGATTGGAGACCAGAATTGACCTCAAAAAGACTGGCTGCCACGGCTTCTGCGAGAAAGGACCTTTGGTAGTTATCTATCCTGAAGAGATCTGTTATCTCCAGGTGCAGCCCAGCGATGTGCCGGAAATCATCTCCCAGACCATACTCGAGGACAAAGTTATCGATCGTCTCCTCTACGTCGACCCCATGACCGCTGAGCGGATAGCTCTGGAATCAGAAATACCATTCTACTGGAATCAGACGAGACTTATCTTAGGCAATAATAGTAGGATCGATCCCACCAATATTGAAGACTATATCGCCCTTGACGGTTATTCCGCACTGGCGAAGGTCCTCTCCGAGATGACCCCTGAAGGGGTAATCGAAGAGGTGAAAACGGCTAACCTTAGAGGTCGTGGTGGCGGAGGTTTTCCTGCGGGCAGAAAGTGGGAGGAGTGCTGCAATGCCCCAGGAGATATCAGGTACGTCATCGTGAATGCCGATGAGGGAGACCCTGGGGCTTACATGGACAGAAGCCTTCTCGAAGGGAATCCACATTCCGTGCTAGAGGGGCTCATCATCGGGGCCTACGCCATCGGCGCGCAATTGGGCTACATCTATGTCCGGCAGGAGTACCCCCTGGCAGTGGAGAATGTGAAGATCGCCATAAAGCAGGCTGAAGAGCTTGGCCTTCTGGGCCCAAGTATCCTTGGCTCCGGCTTTGCTTTCGGCATTAAGATACATCGCGGTGCTGGTGCTTTTGTCTCTGGTGAATCGAGCGCGCTGATGACAGCCCTAGAAGGGAAAGTCGGCGAGCCCCGGCCGAAGCACATTCACACCGTGGTCAAAGGAGTATGGGATAGGCCCAGCAATCTGAACAATGTGGAGACCTGGGCTAACGTTCCGATGATAATCAATAAGGGTGCCGATTGGTTCACGTCGATCGGCACCGAGGGCAGCAAGGGGACCAAGATATTCTCTCTCGTGGGTAAGGTAAACAACACGGGCTTGGTCGAAGTGCCTATGGGCATCACGCTGCGGGACATCATATATAACATTGGAGGGGGCATCCCTGAGGGCAAAAAATTCAAGGCGGTACAAACCGGGGGCCCCTCTGGCGGCTGCATCCCGGAGGAGCTTATAGATACCCCGGTAGACTTTGATGAACTCACCAAACTGGGCTCCATGATGGGCTCCGGTGGCATGATCGTCATGGATGAGGATACCTGCATGGTAGATATCGCTAAGTACTTTACCGATTTCCTCTGCGATGAATCCTGCGGCAAGTGCCTTCCCTGCCGTGAGGGACTCAGGCGGATGCGGGAAATATTAGAGGATATCACGGAGGGCTGGGGAACTGAGGAGGATATCAAACTGCTGGAGGAGATGGCCCCGGTGATCAAGGAAAATGCGCTATGTGCGCTGGGTCAAACGGCACCTAACCCGGTGATGACGACCCTCCGCTACTTCAGGGATGAGTATGAGGCTCATGTCAAAGAGAAGCGCTGCCCGGCTTATGTCTGCGCGGCACTAACCTCATACTACATCGATCCAGAGAAATGCAAGGCCTGCATGATCTGCCTCAGGAATTGCCCTGTTGATGCAATAAGCGGTGGCAAGAATCAGATCCACGTGATTGACCAGGATAAGTGTACCAAATGCGGCACCTGCTTCGATGTCTGCCCGCCCAAATTCGCTGCGGTGACGAGGATATCAGGCGAGCCGGTGCCTGCTCCCCCAGCGGAGACCGAAAGAGAGCTGGTCAGGGCCAAGTAGAAGGGAGTGAGACAGTGTCTGAGGTCAGTCTAACGATCGATGACAAAGACATCATCGTCCAAGAGGGGATGACAATCCTAGAGGCTGCAAGAAGTGTGGGCATTGATGATATACCTACGCTCTGCTACCACGAGGCATTGGCGCCTTATGGTGCCTGCCGCCTCTGCACTGTGGAGATAACCAGCCGAGGAAAATCAAAGTTGGTTGCCTCCTGCACTTACCCTGTTGAGGAGGGCCTGGAGGTAAACACCAGAAGTGACGTTGTGATAGCCGCGCGCAAAGTGCTCATTGAAATGCTGTTAGCACGGACCCCACATGCGAAGATAATCCAGGACCTGGCCGAGGAATACGGTCTGAAAGAAACCAGGTTTAAGGTGGACAGGCCGGAGGAGCTTTGCATCCTCTGTGGGCTGTGCGCCCGTTTCTGCGAAGAAGTGATCGGGGCATCTGCGATCACCTTTGCTGAGAGAGGGATCGACCGAGAAATCACTGTTTTACCTGAGATCACTGCTGAGGCCTGCATCGGCTGTGGCGCTTGCGCCAAGGTGTGCCCAACCGGGCTGATTACTCTGGAGGACATATATGGGAGAAAAGTGCTGCACTCAGAAGCCGGTCTTGGCCCATCTACCCCCATTTATGTTCCCTTCATGTATGCTGTGCCCGCCGTACCTGTGATCGACCATGACACCTGTATCCACTTTAAGACAGGCGGATGCAAACTGTGCGAGAGGTTTTGTGAAGTAGAGGCAATCAATCATGAGATGGAAGATGAATATGAAGAGATAGAGGTAGGCTCGATTATTGTGGCCACAGGTTTTCAGCAATTCGATCCCTCCGCAATCACCCAATATGGCTATGGAAGATACGATAATGTTATTACCGGCCTCGAGTTCGAGCGCATGAGCAATGCCAGCGGAGCCACCGGAGGCAACATCCTGTTAGCGGATGGCACAGAGCCAAAGAGTGTAGCTATCTTGCATTGTATCGGCAGCCGTGACAAGAACTACCACGAGTATTGCTCCCGAGTTTGCTGCATGTACTCGCTGAAATACTCTCACCTTCTGGGAGAGAAGATCCCCGATGTGGATATCTATCAGATGTATATTGACCTTCGCTGCTTTGGCAAGGGTTATGAGGAGTTCTACAACCGACTCCAGGAGGAAGGGGTCAATTTTATTCGGGGGCGCGCTGGCGAGGTAACCAATGTGGCAGAGACCCCTGAGGAAAGGGGCAAGCTCATTGTTCTAGTTGAAGATACCCTTATCGGTCGCCAGCGCCGCATCCCCGTGGACATGGTGATATTGAGCGTTGCGCTGGAGCCGCAGGCAGATGCGGAAGAGATCGCTAGACTAGTCAACATAAGCAGAAGCGCAGACGGCTTCTTCTTAGAGAGGCATCCCAAGCTTGAGCCGATATCTACAGCGACAGACGGTGTTTTTGTTGTTGGCTGCTGCCAGGGGCCGAAGGACATCCCGGATACAGTGGCCCAGGCGTCGGCGGGGGCAGCACGTGCTCTGGCTATGATTAGTAAAGGCAGGGTGGAGATCGAAGCTGCCATATCAGTGGTCGATGAGGAACTCTGCTCCGGCTGCAAGACCTGCATCCCACTCTGTCCCTACAGTGCGATTTCCTTCGGTGAAGAGAAGAAGGTTTCTGTTATCAATGAGGCCCTGTGCAAGGGTTGCGGCACCTGTGCCGCAGCCTGCCCCAGCGGCGCTATCACCTCAAGGCACTTCACTACCGAGCAGATCATGTCTCAGATTGAGGGGGTGTTGGTATGAGCTTTGAGCCAAAGATTGTTGGTCTTCTATGCAACTGGTGCTCCTATGCTGGCGCTGACCTGGCCGGGACCTCACGAAAGAAGTATGCCCCCAATGTGAGGGTGGTGCGGGTGATGTGTAGCGGGCGAGTGGAGCCCACCTTTGTAGTCAAGGCTTTGCAAAGCGGGGCTGACGGAGTCCTGATCTGTGGCTGCCACCCAGGGGATTGTCACTACATTGAGGGGAATCATAAGGCGGCACGGCGCATCCCCTTGTTGAAGAAGATGCTTGCCCAATTGGGGATCGAGGAGGAGCGGGTGAGGTTGGAATGGGTTTCGGCTTCGGAGGGAGATCGCTTTGCATCCATCGTCGACGAGATGACAGAGCAAATAAGGGAATTAGGGCCTTTCAACCCCAATGGCGGAGGGCAAGATGGCTAAGCTAAAATTGGCTCTTTACTGGGCTGCAAGCTGCGGCGGCTGCGATGTTGCCGTCCTCGATGTGAATGAAAAGATATTGGATGTAGCCGAGATAGCGGACATTGTGCTCTGGCCAATAGCCCTGGACTTCAAATACCATCACGTTGAGGCCATGGAGGATAACGCTATCGATGTCTGTCTGTTCAATGGCGCGGTGAGGAATTCGGAGCAAGAGAAGATCGCCAGATTGCTTCGCGACAAGTCCAAGACGATGGTGGCTTTTGGCTCCTGCGCCTGCTTTGGCGGCATACCAGCGCTGGGCAATTTCACCAACCGCGCCGAGATATTCGAGAGGGCCTATGTGGAGGCACCTTCAAACGATAATCCAGGCAGAACCTTTCCCCAGACCATGACCCAGGTCGATGGAAATGAACTGGAATTGCCGGAGTTCTTCGATACGGTGTTGACCCTAGCCCAGGTGGTGGATGTGGAGTACTTCATCCCCGGCTGCCCGCCACCGGTGGACCTCATCCTGAAGGTAGTTGATGCTCTTGCTACCGGTCAGTTGCCCCCTCCCGGTGCCGTGATCGCCTCGGACAAGACGCTCTGCGATGAATGCGACCGGAAGAAAGAGGAGAAGAAGATCACCAAAATCTATCGTCCTCACGAGATCATTCCTGACCCTGAGCGGTGCCTCCTGGAACAGGGGATAATATGTTGCGGGCCTGCTACCAGGGGTGGGTGTGGGCTCAGGTGCATCAAGGCCAACATGCCCTGCCGCGGCTGTTTCGGACCACCGGCTGGGGTTGTGGATCAAGGGGCGAAGTTGGTTAGCGCCATTGCCTCCATTTATCAGGCTGAAAGTGACGAAGAGATCGCTCGGATGGTGAAGGAGATAGTCGACCCTGCAGGTACCCTCTACAGGTTTGGGCTCGCCGATTCCCTCCTGAGGCGGAAAAGGATGCCCCTGGCAAAGGCGCCGTCTGCAGTAGCAAGACCCCTGGTGGAGGTGATAGGGCGATGAAAAGGATAACTATCGACCCCATAACCAGGCTGGAAGGACACGGCAAGATAGAGATTTTCCTCAATGACGAGGGCGATGTCGAGAACGCTTATCTCCAGATACCTGAGCTTCGTGGCTTTGAGAAGTTCTGCGAAGGGAGGCCGGTTGAGGAGATGCCCCGGATAACTCCCCGAATCTGCGGCGTCTGCCCTGGAGCCCATCATATGGCCTCGACTAAAGCCACCGATGCAGTTTACCATGTAGACCCACCTGCGGCAGCCAAGAAGCTGAGAGAGCTATTCTATTGCGCTCACATGATTCACTCCCACATCGCCCACTTCTATGCGCTGGCTGCCCCTGACTTTGTCATGGGACCCACCGCCGACCCTGCCCAGAGAAATATCCTGGGCGTGATTTCCAAGGTCGGGCTTGAGGTTGGTGGGGAAGTGATCAAACACCGAGCCTATGCTCAGGACATCCAGGCAACCATTGGGGGTAAGGCGACCCATCCTGTCTGCGGCCTGCCAGGGGGGATGAGCAAAGCAATCACTGATGAGGAACGGCGCGACTTCGAAGAAAAGGCCAAGTCCTGCGTCGAGTTTGGCAAATTCAGCTTGAAGCTGTTCGACGATCTTGTTTTAGCTAACAAGGAATATCTCGATTTGATCACAGGCGACATCTACACCATGAAGAGCTACTACATGGGCATGGTGGATGCCAACAACAGGGTGAACTTCTACGAGGGCGATATCCGCGTAGTTGACCCAGACGGGAAGGAGGCGGCCAAATTCAAGGCAGCCGACTATCTGGAGCATATAGCGGAGCATACCGAGCCCTGGTCCTATCTGAAGTTCCCCTTCCTGAGAAAAGTGGGCTGGAAGGGGTTTACTGAGGGGAATGACAGCGGGGTCTATCGCGTTAGTCCACTGGCGCGGCTCAACGTGGCCGACGGTATGGCAACCCCCCTGGCTCAGGAAGAGTATGAGAGAATGTACCAGACCCTTGGAGGGAAGCCAGTTCACGCTACGCTGGCGTTTCACTGGGCTAGGTTGGTAGAGCTACTGTACGCTGCCGAGAGGCTGCTTGAGCTATGTCAGGACAAGGAGATCACCAGTCCTGAGGTTAGAACCATTCCAACTGCCACTCCTGACGAGGGAGTTGGTGTAGTCGAGGCTCCCCGGGGCACCCTCTTTCACCACTATAAAACCGATGAAAAAGGCATTGTCACAAAGGTGAACCTGATTGTTGCCACAGCACACAATTATCCAGCTATGAACATGTCAATCAAGAAAGCAGCCCAGGGTTTGATTGAGAAGGGGAAAGAGGCCACCGAAGGGCTGTTGAACATGGTTGAGATGGCATTTCGCGCCTATGATCCCTGCATGGCCTGTGCTACCCACACGCTGCCGGGGCAGATGCCACTGGAGGTAGTAATCCACAACAGCAAGGGAGAGGTGGTGGAAAGGTTGAGCCAGCACTTGCACTCAGAGCCACTCGAGATAAGAGTAGCCGTACTCCATAAAGGGACGGGAGAATGAAGACACTGGTCTTGGGGTTGGGTAATCCGATTCTCAGTGATGATGGGGTAGGCCTTCGCATCGCTGAAGAACTCGAAGGCAGGGTTGACCAGCAAGAGGTAACAGTTATGGAGACCAGCGTGGCCGGTCTGAGCCTACTGGACATGCTGGCTGGCTATGATAAGGCCATTATGATTGACGCTGTTCAGACGGTAGGAGGACAGGCGGGCCGGATATACCGGCTCGACCCAGAGGCGCTCGATTTCACCAGGCACGCTGCCTCGCCCCACGATGTTAACTTCGCCACTGCCCTTGAGCTTGGCAAGAGGCTAGGCCTGCCTTTGCCCAGAGAGATCGTTATCTTTGCCGTCGAGGTAGCGGATGCGAGCACTTTCAGCGAGGAATGTACGCCCGAGGTGAAGCAGGCGATCCCGGTTTGTGCTAAAATGATTATTCAGGAGCTAGGTGGAGGCCCCGATGCATAGCTTGTCGATGGCTGAAAACATTCTGCAGGCAGTGCTCAAGGAAGCCGAGAAACACGAATCAAAGTGCATCAAAGCTGTTAGCGTGAGAATAGGTGATGAGGACTTTGTAGAATCTGATTCGATACAGTTTTGCCTGGAGGCAATGGTTAAAGGAACCATCGCTGAAGGAGCACGGATCGAGATTGAACTTGCGGATGCGAACGAACCTCAGCAGATCGCGCTTGAGTTGGATTAAAGTCCCTTAGGGTATACAAATGTGTGTAGCGATACCATACAAAGTGCTTGAAGTGGAGGGAGACAGCCGGGCTCAGATCGAGGTTGGCGGCACCAAGCAGGAGATAAGTACGCTGCTGCTTCCGGAAGCGAAAGCGGGAGATTACATCTTGGTCTATCTGGGCTCCGCCAGTGCCAGAATCGAGGAGCATGAGGCTATGGAGGCAATGCGCCTATATCATGAGATAGCTGGGGCAAATAATTGACAAAGACGTAAACTATGTGTGTTGCAATTCCCGCTGAAGTTAAGAAAATAAAGGGTGAATACGCTTTAGTAGATTTTGGAGGCTTAAAAAGAGATGTAAAAATAGTCTTGACGCCAGAAGTAAAAGTTGGTGATTATGTTCTAGTACATGCTGGTTTCTCTATCCAGGAAATGGATAAAGACGAAGCAAAAGAATCTCTGGAGCTATGGAAGGAGATATTGAGCACTACATGATTTAACATGCTTGAATTTCGAGACAAAACAACAACTGAAGCTCTGATTAAGGAAATCAGAAAGATAAGTCCGGAAAACAATATAAAGGTAATGCATGTCTGCGGCACGCATGAGATGGCAATTGTTCGATGGGGATTAAGAGAACTTCTGCCAAAAAACATCAAACTCATTTGCGGACCCGGTTGTCCTGTTTGCGTAACTTCTGCCTCGGAAATTGATTTTGCGATCAAACTTGTAAAAGAAAAGGATGTAATACTTACCACATTTGGAGACATGTTTCGTGTTCCTGGGACAGACTCATCTTTGAGTGAAGCAAAAAGCCAGGGTGCTGATGTAAGGGTTATTTATGGAATCGATGAAGCTGCAAAAATAGCCAGAAAAACAGAAAAGCAGGTGGTTCATTTCTCGATAGGTTTTGAGACCACTGTTCCAAGCATAGCTTCTGAAATACTGGAAAGTAAAACGCTTAAGAATTTCTCCATTATTTGCAGTCACCGTCTTATTCCGCCAGCGATGGACTATCTCCTGTCTTCTGAAGATATTGAAATTGATGGATTTATTTGCCCTGGGCATGTTTCTACTATTATAGGATATGAACCTTACGGAGTTCTAGCTGAAAAATTTGCTGAACCAATGGTAGTAGGTGGATTTGAACCAAATGATATTCTGCTTTCAATTTTGATGATCCTTAAACAAATAAGGGCTGAAAGCCCAAGAGCGGAAAATGAGTATACGAGGGCTGCAAAAAAAGAGGGGAATATTTTAGCCAAAAAAATGATAAATGATGTTTTCGAAATATGCGATAAAGGATGGCGAGGAATAGGCATAATCCCGAATTCAGGATTAAAATTAAGAGATGGATTTACACAATTTGATGGAGAAAGGAAATTCAAAACGGAAATAGGAAAATCTCAAGACTTAAGACCTGGCTGCAAATGCGGAGAGATTATGAAAGGGAAAGCCATACCACAAGATTGTCGATATTTTGGAAAGGTTTGCACTCCTGAGAATCCTATCGGCGCGTGCATAGTGTCTGCTGAAGGACCTTGTTATATTGCTTATAGTTATTCATAGGACATGAGATGATGGAAATAGGGATTACAAAGAGAACAAAAGAGGAACTGAGAAAAAAGGGGAGCCAGCGCATTCCCAAAACCATACAGCTTTCACAGGGAGCTGGTGGGAGCATGATGGAAGCGTTAATAGAAAATCTTATTGCAAAGAGGCTTGGTATAAAATCAAGTTTTGTGGGTTCTGGAATTGATAAGTTAGAGGATGCCGGCATCATAGATTTAGGAGATATCAAATTGGCTTTTACAACTGATGGTTGCACAGTTGACCCTATGTTTTACCCTGGGGGGAGCTTGGGAAGCTTATCTGTAGGTGCAACAATAAATGATCTTGCTGTCATGGGAGCAAAGCCAATAGCCATTTCATTTGGACTTATACTAGAGGAAGGTCTACCTTTGGACATTCTCGAAAGAACTCTTGATAAAATGTCAGAAGTTTGTAAAGAATCAAACGTGCCTATAATAACCGGGGACACAAAAGTCATGGAAAAAGGCAAGGTTGATAAGTTGGTAATAAATACCGCTGGAATAGGCATTATAGAAGGAGATGTAATTTCTGATTATGGTGCCCAGCCCGGCGACAAGATTCTTGTTTCTGGAACAATGGGAGACCATGGTATGAGCTTGGTTGCATTAAGATTTGGTTTTAAGACTAACTTAAAATCAGATGAGGCACCTCTATGGGACATGATGGAACAGTTACTTAATATAGGAGGGATAACATCTGCAAAGGATGCCACAAGGGGCGGATTTAGCCCAAACATAAATGAGCTTGCAAGGAAATCTAATGTCTGTTTTTATGTTTATGAAGACAAGATCCCCATCAAACCAGAAGCAAAGAGATTGGGAGAGGTTTTAGGAATCGATCCATTAAGCACTGCTTGTGAAGGTAAAATAATAATGACAGTTGAACCAGATAAAGCAGACGCGATTTTAGAAACGATGAGACACCACAAATATGGCAAAGAAGCAGGAATTATAGGGGAGGTAAAAAGGAATCCAAAAGGACAGGTTATGTTAGAGACTGAAGTTGGTGGAAAGAAAGTCCTGCGTACCCCTGTAGGAGAGTTGTATCCTAGGATTTGTTAACAATCTCTATATATCCGTCAAAATGCCAAGAGATATTTCCTGGAGCAAATAATGGGTATGCTCCTCATAAGCCTATACCTTAAACTAGCCAATCAGACCTTATAGTTGCTGTGGTGCATCCATACAGCTAGCTTGCATTTTTGAGGGGAACCTGACAGTAGACCAAGGCGAGGGGAGGAGGTTTGGACAAGATCAAGATTCTGATTGCTGACGACCATGCCGTGGTACGGGAGGGCACCCGCCAGATTCTGGAACAGGAACAAGACTTGGAGGTTGTGGCTGAAGCTGGCGATGGGGAGGAGGCGGTGAGGCTGGCTACGAGCTTCAAACCGGATGTCGCTATTATCGACATCGCCATGCCCAAAGTCGACGGCATCCAAGCCACGGGGCAGATCAAGGCGCTTTGCCCTGCCACAGCCGTGTTGATACTTACCGCCTATGACGATGAACAATTCATCTTCAGCCTGCTGGAAGCAGGGGCCGCTGGCTATTTGCTAAAGAGCATTCGTGGTCGCGAATTAGTTGATGCTGTTCGAGCGATATATGCTGGTGAGTCGGTGCTTCATCCCTCGGTTGCTCGCAAAATCTTAAATCGTTTTGCACCAACTTCTGATAAGCCCAGGGAAGAGGAACCACAGGAGGTGCTCAGCGAGCGAGAGGTAGAAGTGCTCAGACTGGCGACCAGGGGCTTAAGCAACAAAGATATTGCCGATGAGCTTTGTCTCAGCGCGCGGACGGTTCAGGGGCACCTGGGACATATCTTCAATAAGCTAAACGTCAGCTCACGTACCGAGGCTGTGGTGTGCGCCCTGAAAAAAGGTTGGGTCACTCTCAATGATCTATCCTAGGGGTGGCCTCCAGGGTTTTTGGCTTATCGCATTACTGCTATTCTTCAAGCCTCTAAGCTATCACTAGCTTTGTAAAGCACCCATTGGAATCTATTGCTGTCCCTTTTTTCCACAAGATCCTCATAGGGAGGATGCAAAGCTACAAAGTAGGAAGCGATGAAAACCTCTTCACGTGCAATCCTAAGCGCGGCGTCGATAATCTTCCTATTCCATTCATTGTCTACACCAAAACTGACGTAGCCATCCTTGTGAAATACGACTGGCTTTAATGGTGGGCTGACTGACACCACGTAGTCGAAGCTTTTTCCCTCAAAAGGGAGGTTTTCTATATCAGCAAGTATTGCTCTTATCCCCTCCTTTCGTAGCAGTTTAATCTTCTGGGGGTCATTATCAACCGCAACCGCATCAGGATAGCTGGAAGCTAGCGAGGCGACGCCAGAAGCGATATCTAATATAGAGCCGTCCAACTCTATTCCAGACGCGTCGATTAGCTCGCTGAAGTGCCTTGCCCTCTTTCCCCTTTCATCCTCGCTAACGGCAATATCCTCTACTGAGGCCCAATCATAGGCATCCATCTGCGCCAGCAATTCCGGCACAGGAACTCGCCTGCCGGAATTCTTCCTTAGCGGCAAGAGCTGGCGATGAACCTTACTCAGCAGAGACGCTAGCCTCGTTTCCACAGCCATCCCCTTTCTAGTCAAGCGGCGTTACCGCTTCACCCAGAGAGAGCGCGCAAACACCGGCAGGGCATTTTTGTCCATTGAGGTGTATTTCGAACTGATCTCGAAAGTCGCTCAGCGTGGTTAAGACGATGTTGGCAGCGATTGTCCCCTGGTTACATGCTGAGAGCTGCGCAACCCACTGGGCTGCCTCTTTGAGCAGATCGAGGCTTGCCTCGTCGCCTTCCCCTCGGGCGATGTCGGCCACGATGTAATACATCTGGTGCATGCCTTCACGGCAGGGGAGACACTTGCCGCACAGATCGTGCCGGAGGAAATCGAGGTAATACATAAGCAAGGCTGCAACACAAACGTTTCCAACAAGTCGATGGCGGTCTCTTGGTATTACGCTGAGTCCTTTGCCAAAAATGGCCTTGCGATATACCTTGGTTGAGGGAAGCTCTAACCTCTTGCTTACGTGGTCTAACGCTTCTACGGGCAGCCAGTCGCACTCGTCTTGAATGTCTTTCAGTATCTCGGTGAGAGATCCCCCATTGCCATTGCGCTTATCTATAATCTCGTCCAACATAGTTACGTACATTTCATGTCTCCTTCTTAAGATGTTTGAAAAAGCCTGCTCCTTCAACCCAGGCGACTTCGACTCACCTGGGAATGGCGCAGATTCCCCCGGGAGAACCTCCCCAGTTTTCTCCTCCAGGGATCTGAGGAAGCTATCGATGCCCTTGCCAAAAAGCTTCAGGTCTATGGGCCTATTTTGGCCCCATCGCTTATAGACCCGGCACTGGCGGCATATACTAATGTCTTTGCCACTGCTTCCATCCGTGCTCAGCTTGCAGTACGTTCCCTCTATCTCCCAGCAAGGGAAGGAAGTATGCCTGGCGGCCGGGCACTCGTTCTTTATCGCTTCAGAGCAGTGGCACATCTGCCAGCACGGCACCTTCCCCTGCCAAAAACCAGAGGTGACTGCCTCCACCAGTTTCCTTGCTTCTTCAACCGTTTGTGCCATCGCCTTTCTCCTCCTATCTCATTTGACCACGTTTGTGCTCTCATGCCATCGTAGAGCGCCCCCATTTTTGTAGGCAAAAAACCCCTGAATAAAGCGCTCCCCATTTGTGGCTTCTACGGTCGTTCGATTGAGGTTTTCCACAAGAAGTGCTATATTGGTTTATAGGGGAAGCTAAGATGGCACCTTTGGATAGGATCAGAGTCCTGCTGGCCGAGGATCATGCGGTAGTCCGGGAGAGCATCCGGCAATTTCTCGATCGTGAAGGCGATCTAGAAGTGATTGGCGAGGCTGGTGACGGTGAGGAAGCGGTGCGACTGGCGACCCAACTCAGCCCTGATGTAGTCGTCATGGACGTTGCCATGCCCCATATGAACGGCATCGAGGCGACGAGAAGGATCAAGACGCTCTCTCCCGCTACCGCTGTGCTGGCGCTAACCGCCTATGATTATGATCAGTATATCTTTGCCCTGCTGGAGGCGGGTGCCGCCGGCTACCTGCTGAAGGATGTGAGCGGGCAGGATCTCATCGGCGCTATTAGAGCGGTTCGCCGTGGTGACTCAGTGCTTCACCCCACTGTGGCTCGCAAGGTAGTGGCGCGATTTAGAGGGCGTTCAGACAAGCCTAGCGAAGGGGAGAAGCTGGGCTTTCTCACGAAGAGGGAGATTGAAGTGCTCAAGGGAGCAGCTAAAGGTATGTGCAACAAGGATATCGCTGAGGAACTCTTTCTCAGCGTGCGCAGCGTTGAAAGTCATATGGGTAGCATCCTTAACAAACTGGGAGTCGGCTCCCGTACCGAAGCAGTGGTGCATGCCTTAAAAGAGGGATGGTTCACTTTGGAAGACCTGGATATAGAATGAGCATTTGCTGAGCGGGGACGAGCATGGCTTCGGTAGGAAGGACTGTTCGACTGAAAAGGGTGGTACGGAACACCCATTTCTGGCTTATCTTGTCTATGCTAGTAGCTCTTTCTGTCCTCCACTATGTCGAGCAGCTAGGCATAGCGGGCACACTTCCCAGCGAGCACTTTGGATTAACTCGACACTCGATAGACCGGATCTTGCTCCTGGTGCCAGCAGTCTACGCCGGATTTATTTTCGGCCCGCGAGCAGGGTTAGTAGCCTGTTTTTGTGGCCTTCTCATAATGCTACCTCGGGCGCTCTTTGTCTCGCCCAGCTCCCCAGATGCTTTGTTTGAGTCGGTCGGCATCGCTCTCCTTGGCGGTGTGATATGCCTTTTGTTCGGAGCGCGGCATGAGATGAAAGTGCAGCGTCGGCAGACAGCAGCAGAGGTGGAAACTGCGCAACAGGAACTCCAATCTCATATCAGGCTTTCACGGAGCAATGAAAAAAGGCTTGCTACCCTCAATGCTATCTCCGGTCTGCTTAGCCGCTCTTTAGATATAGAACAGGTCCTTCGCAGCGGTCTCGACATGGTCATGGACGTAATGGAGGCAGAGGTTGCCCTGATATTCTCGCTGGATGAGAGGGCTCAAGAACTCAAGCTTATCGCTTATGAGGGTGTGTCGGAGGAATTTGCCCAGCATATGGACCATCTAAAGCTTGGGGAAGGCTTTAATGGCCGGGTTGCTCTCACCGGGGAGCCTGAGGTAGTAGAGAATGCTTCTCATGACATCAGGCTAAGCAGGCGGATAGTCAGGGAGGAGAAAATCGAAGCCCAGCTCATTGTGCCCCTCAGGTCAAGGGGGTCGATTGTGGGCACGCTTTGCGTGGCCAATCGCCGCCCGCGCCAATTCCTGCCTGAGGAGATAGAGTTGCTCGCCGCGATCGGAGGCCAAGTCGGCATCACTACCGAGAATGCCCGGCTTTACCAAGAGCAACAGCTAATAGCAGAGCAGTATCGCGACATATTTGACAATGCGAGCGATGCCATCTGGGTTCACGATTTGGAAGGTGACATCCTCACAGCCAACAAGGCAACAGAAAAGCTCACCGGATATAGCAGGGAAGAACTGACTCATATGAACATGGCGAGATTTCTATCAGAGAAAGAGTTGGACATTGCCAAAGGGGTGCAGAGAAAGCTACTTTTGGGGGAGACTCTGAACGAGCCTTATGACCAGCGACTAATCAGGAAAGATGGGGCAGAGGCACTCTTAAAGTTGACCTCTAGTTTAGTTGTTAGTGATGGTCAGTCTGTAGGCTTCCAGCATGTTGCTAGGGATGTGACCGAGGAATGGCGGATGCAGGAGAACTTGAGGTTCTACCTTCGGGAGGTAACCAGGGCCCAGGAAGAGGAGCGAAAGCGGCTGGCTCGTGAACTCCACGACGAGACTGCTCAGCAGCTTATTGCCATTTTCCATCAGCTAGAGCGTCTTGCCGGTAATAATGAGCGATTGTCAGCAGACGATATCAAGCTATTGGCAAACCTGCGTGAAGGGGTAAAGAATGCATTGCAAGGGGTGAGGGACTTCAGCCGTGATCTACGTCCATCGATACTGGATGATCTGGGGTTACTTCCAGCGCTAGAGTGGCTGGCCAGCGAGCTACGGGAACAGCACGGGATAGAGGCCGATTTGCGGGTGGTCGGTAGCCAGCGGCGCCTCAGCCCTGAGGCCGAGCTATTGCTATTCCGCATCGCTCAGGAGGCCCTCAACAATGTCAGGCGGCATGCTAAGGCATCAAAGGTGGAGGTCGCTATCTGGTTTGAGGAAGGTAAAATCAGGCTCACCGTCAAAGACGACGGCGAGGGTTTTGAAATGCCGAAAACAGTAGGAGAGCTTTCCCGTATTGGCAAACTCGGCCTGGCCGGGATGCAAGAGCGAGCCAAGTTGCTGGGCGGTAGCTTGAAGGTGGAGTCCGAGCCCGGCAAGGGCACCACAGTGACGATTGAGGCACCAATATGACCTGACGTGGTAATGGTGCAGGGGGAGAGCTAGCAAGCGCAGAAACTATGTTCAGCCTACTTTCAAGCAAGCCGTTCAGTCCCTTTATTGGTACCTTAGCAAGGCCACAACATTTGATCCTTTGCCTGAACTAGCACCGGAATGGGTCGTAGCCTTGGTTTGCCTAAGGCCTCCATCAACTCCTTCAGAGTCTTGTCAATAATCCTCATCCCTCTGCACCCCCCCTGTCCATGGTCTCAGCGTGTCATGCGCCAGCAAGGGGTTTCTCTGCACTTAAACTTCTCTCTACCGTTTGCACAAGATGCCCCATGTCAAAAGGCTTCTGAATGTATGCATAGGGCTTTACCTCGGTGACTTGTGTCCTGTTAGGTTCCAAGACTGATATTACGATAATGGGAACCTTTTCCAACCACTCCAGTTTCCCCAGAAGTCTAGCGATAAACCAGCCATCGCAGTCAGGCAACCTAATGTCTAGCACTATGGAGTCTGGCTTCTCCTCGAATAGGTGTTTGACTGCTTCAACGCCGCTATAGAAGACCTTAACATCATGTCCTCTCTTGCTCAGGCATATGTCTATGGTCTTCGAAAGAAGCGAGTCGCCCTCCACGATCACAACCCTTTTTCTCCCCATAGCAGATTTTCCTTGAGATAAGCGTTACCTATCGTAATCAAGCTGGGTTTGAGGCTGGGGAAGAAGTTCATGAATTATCAAGTAAGAAAGCGGACCAAGGCAAGTGATAAACACTATTGGCACCGCCCAGATAAGCTTCCAACCTCCCAGCACTCCATTCCTCTCGATCAAGCCTTTCAGTGCTATCGGCACCAATGCCCAGTGAATCAGGCCAAGAAGGATGAGCTTCAAAATCATTTCTAGTTCCATGGTATCCTCTCCTTCAGATTTCCGTTCCAGTATGATTATGCACAAAAAGGCGTAAAGAAGGCATAAGTATACGATGGCGAGTTATAAAGATTCTGTAAGGATTTAGAGCCCTAAGAAAAAGAGGGGATACAACTTTGTGAGTAGTCTTTGAGGAGCGAGAGGTTTGCCTGGGGAATATTACTCGGGCTTAACAAAGCGATAGCCTATGCGAGCTTCGGTCGCAATGAAGCGAGGATTTGAGGGGTCGTCTTCTATCTTGCGCCTGAGTTGTCCAATGAAAACGCGGACATACTCCCTTTCGTCACCATATTCTGGACCCCAGACATTGTGCAGTAACTCCCTGTGGGTCAATACTTTCCCGCTATTGGAAACCAGGTATGCCAGAAGCTCATACTCTGTCCGGGTGAGTTTCAAGACCTGTCCTCGCCGTTTAACCATCCGCTTGGACAGGTCAACCTCCAAGTCTCCTGCAGTGAATAGGGGGGCAACCACGGTTGTGCCTGCGGAGCGCCTTAGTGCGACCCTGATTCTAGCCAGCAGCTCTTCTATGCCAAAGGGCTTGGTAACATAATCGTCAGCGCCCTCATCCAGGGCTCTAACCTTGTCTTTCTCGTCTCCCCTTACGCTCAGGATTATGATGGGCATATCTGCCCACTCCCTTATCCGGCGGCAAGCTTCGATACCATCCATCCGGGGCATATTAACATCGAGCACGATTACATCTGGAAGGACACGCTCTGCCACCTCTATAGCCTCGATCCCATCCTGAGCAAGATATATCTCATAGCCCCGAGCTTCTAGGTTGGCACGAATGAACATGCGTATCTTTGGCTCATCATCAACGACGAGGATTTTTGCCTTTTTAGCCATCGCTTCGACACCTCACTTCCTGCTTGGCGGTGCGACGGGCAAAGTGAAATAAAAAGTGGAACCATGTCCGTTTTCGCTTTCCGCCCAAAGCCGCCCCCCGTGATTGAGAATAATGGCCTGGCAAATAGCTAAGCCTAGACCAGTACCACCGGGCTTTTGCCGCTTCTGGCTCCCGCGGAAGAATTTGTCGAATATCTTCCCCAGGTCCTCCTGTGGTATCCCCACACCCTGGTCAGATACGCTAACTTCTACCTCGCCATCTACAGTTCTAGCCCTTACAGTTATCTGAGTCCCCTCGTCAGAGTAAGCTGCTGCGTTCTCCAGCAGGTTACTCAGAACCTGCCTTATTTGGCTACAGTCAGCGTAGATTTCCGGCAAATCGGGCTCAAGGTCGGTCACGAAGGCATGGTTTTTGTGAACCCATTTCAGGTGCTCAAAAGTCTCATCAATTATGTCCGAGATATGGCAGCTCGCCTTTTCCGGCTTCCAAGTACCTGCCTCTATCCTGCTCATGTCAAGCAGTTTGGTAACAAAGCTTGCTAATCTATCCGTCTCCTCGCTTACGCCGCTCAAAAGCATCTCCTTGGTTTCATCATCCAATTCTATATCCTTCTGCAGCAGACTGGTGACGATCCCCTTTATGGAGGTCAGCGGCGACCGAAGCTCGTGGGAGACATTGGATAGAAGCTCGGATTTCAGTCTGTCTAGTTCGATGAGCTCCAACTCGACCTGCTTGCGCTGCGTTATGTTTCTAAATGTAGCAAGCTGGCAGACTGTCCCATCGGAATCGACAAAGGGTGAGGCGATTACCTCATAGGTTCTGCCGTCTGGGAAGTTATATTCCCATCTCTCAGTCGCACCATCAAGCACACTTGGCAGTTTGCAGATTTGGTCGCACGGGTCATCAAAGTTGTGCAAGTATTCATAGCAGTGGGAGCCGACGCTCTCACCGAACTCCTTTACCATACTTGGATTCATAAAGTGTATCCTGTAGTCAGGGCCAACAATCATGACTCCATCCTCCATTTTTTCCAGCACGCCCAAAAACCTGTCTCTCTCGCTTCTTAGCAGCGCCTCTAGATAGCTGCGCAGTTCGGACTGATTGTGCATTACCCCCGTAAAGGAACCCATGAAGCCAGCAACTACGGTAAAAAGCACTATCCTGAGCATCGGATCGGGGAAGGGAGATACGATTAGAGATCGGGGCAAAAAGGCAACGAAGGCAGCAAGCGTAATGATCACTGCTCCTTTGACCCTGAAGCAGTGGCCAGCGTAGATTATTGGAGCAAGAAAAAAGAGGCGATGCACATCGTGCACGCCATAGAAGAACTGCCAGCGCAAAGCTGTCCAGCCAGCGAGATCTACCAGCTCTCCGAAGTAGTAGAGCAAGGTGCAAACTGCGAAAAGTGATAGCAATATGTAAAACGAGCGGGTCCCAAACATAGCTAAACCCCTCTCGACATACCCTCCCTTGATAAAGCGAATCTATGTGCTTGACAGATCCTTGGTTCTACCTTGACATTAGCACACTAGTCGTAAGACTGACTTCCGCCGTAATGCCTGTTTCTACTTGCCGAAAACTCCTACGGCACCAGCCACCTCTAAGCATTTATGCCGATGTGGAAAGGGCTGGGGAATGGGGTGGCGTGACACAATGACACCGAGAGACAGCGGGCTAGGCTGAATGCTTTGACCTAGGGACTCAGAGAGTAATATGATTGGGTAGGCACCAGCAGCTCGGTTGCTATCCGGCGATGTAATACAAAAGAAAAGCCTTGCCCTACTTCAATCTCGATGACAGCGGGACAAGGCTTTCCTATCCGTCAATCGTACCTGCGACTCCTATTTCAGTTCCTCCTTTCCTTAGCTGCCCGTCTCTACACCGCCTGCCTTGCAATAGCGTGCTTCTCCACCGCCACCCCACGGGTAGCCTTCCTCTTCTCCCTAATGGCTGCATAAATGCCTCCGATGTTCAGATACCATACATATGCCGCCGGGAAGAGGATGATGGGTATTCCCAACACTAGGACTAAAGCTACTTGCCATTCCATGTCGCACCTCCTTTCTTCTTATGTTGGTTTTTCTCCCTTTGGTCGCTCTATGTCAGAGCCGCGTGCTTCTTGGCTGCTGCTCTGCTCTCACGAGCGATTCGCCTTTTTTGCCGCTGGCGTGCGTCACGAACAACCTGATACAGGCCGCTGATGTTCAGGTACCATACGAACGCCACTGGGAGGAGTATTGCGGGTATTCCCAACACTAGGACTAAAGCTACTTGCCATTCCATGTCGCACCTCCTTTCTTCTTATGTTGGTTTTTCTCCCTTTGGTCGCTCTATGTCAGAGCCGCGTGCTTCTTGGCTGCTGCTCTGCTCTCACGAGCGATTCGCCTTTTTTGCCGCTGGCGTGCGTCACGAACAACCTGATACAGGCCGCTGATGTTCAGGTACCATACGAACGCCACTGGGAGGAGTATTGCGGGTATTCCCAACACCAGCGCTAGGATTACTTGCCACTCCATCTTTTGTACCTCCTTTCGGTTGATCTCGGGGTTCTCCCCGTCCACTATCAGCTTAGCACGCTACTGGCAATATTGACTTCCGCCGTAATGCCTGTCTTGGGGTGCCAAAAACGCCCGATCAATGAGCCACAATAGGGGCGTTTGTGCCTGCGCTGAAGAGTAGGACACGAGGCCAATATGCCTAATTGAAGGCAGCATTTCTACCTGACGGTAGTTGGGAACAAGAGAGGGGAGCGCCTAGAAACGCTTTTCGACCTTTCAACCCGGCAGTCTGGAGGGACTCTGGGCACGGCTATCCCCTTCGCGTCTGGGGAGCGTTATGTCGCCGTTAGGTTTCAGCCTTTTGGGAGGTACGACAATTCTGCAGCAAAAATGAAGCTGAGCGCAACGATTTGAATTGGAGGTGAAGATTGGCAACAACAGTCGAGGTAAATCTGACCTCGAAGCTGAGGCAAAACCAAGCGGCCTGATTCCACCTGGGAGATGGTGGCGGCTCCATTCAGCACCTATATTGGTGCCTCAGCAATCAAAGTGGTGCCTTTGCCAAGCTCGGATTGCACTTTCAAGCTACCGCCTAGCAGGCGCATCCTCTCTTCTATCCCAGCGAGACCGAGCTTGCCTGTACGAGGTAGGCTCTCCATTCTCTCCAAAGGTTCAAATCCTTTACCGTTGTCACTGACCGATACCCTGATTCTGCTTTCGGAAAACTCTATAGCAACCTCAGCCTTTGAGGCCTGGGCATGTCTCCATACATTCCCAAGCGCCTCCTGGATAACGCGAAAAAGCGTTAACTCTACCTCCGAAGGGAGACGTCGCTCAGCACCAGATACTACAAGATCAATTCCTACCTCCATAAGCTTCTCCATCTCGCCAACCAGCCATCGGACCGCTGGGGGCAAACCCAGATCATCCAGCATGGGGGGCCGCAAGGCTTGACTGAAGCGACGTACGCCCTCCAGTGCGTCATTCAATTGCTGGCGCAGCTCGTTAAGGAATGCACCATCGTTCGGTGCCAGGCGCACGTTGCTGCGGAGGAAGTTGTCCACCTGGCGAGAAAGAGCATAAAGAGCTTGACTCGTATCGTCATGAAGCTCGCGCGCAATACGCTTGCGTTCCTCTTCCTGAGCTTTAGTAATCTGGCTAAGATAGTAACGCAGGTTGTCCTGCATCCTTTTCTCTTCAGTGACATCCCTGGCGATGTGCTGGAAGCCCGTGGGCTTTCCATCCTCCGTGATCAAACTGGTGGTTACCATTAGAATCGCTTCTGTCCCGTCCTTCTTAATCAGGCGTTGCTCGTAGGGTTGTGCCACGGGTTCCTTTTCCATCAACCTGCGCCGGATCTGTCCAGCTAGATCAAGACCTTTGTCCGACAGAAAAACCTTTGCGTTCATTTGGGTCAGTTCTTCTACGCCGTACCCGGTGAGTTTTTCGCTTGCCTTATTGGCGACGATAATATTACCTGCTAAATCGTGAACCCAGATGGCATCATTGGCATTCTCGAACAGCTCCCGATAGTTCCTCTCTGAAACAGCCAGTCGTTGTGCCGTGAGGCGCTCTTTCTCATAAAGACGTGCATTTTCGATGGCAGTTGCTATCTGGGTGGCGACAGCACTGAGCAACTCTATTTCACCGGGAAGAAATTGCTTGGGGCGGCGCATAGCCACGCAAAGCGTGCCCCTAACTCGATCTCGGAGAGTCAGGGGCACAATAAGCTGGCTTTCGATTTTCATTTTCTTAACCTCAGGCCTGGTCAGCCTGGGGTCACTCGAGGCATCCTCGACCACGATGGGTTGGCCACTTTTGGCCACTTCTCCATTGAAGCCCTCGCCGACCTTCATCCTGTCCACAGCCCGGGCAAATTCATCGGAGACACCTTCATAGGCAATAAGTTCCAATTCCTGGGCTTCCTCATCCAGGGAAAATATCAGGGCAACCTCTACATCCATTAGCTCCATGACCATATGAATGGCCCTGCGTAGGACGTTCTCAAGCTCCAGAGACTCGGTGAGCACGGTAGCGATAGCGTTAAGCGTAGTCAGCCGCCTTTCATTGTCTCGCGCAGACCGAACATAATGTTGTAGCAACTGGTGCGCTGACTCCAGTTCAGCCAGTGCTGCTCGGAATTCTTCTCTCTCCCTGGTTCGCGTCCAAAGCCACTGGCAGGCTAGTGCACCAACTAGAAGGACACCCCCGACCTCGAGAAGGGCATCTCGAGGAACAGGCGAGAGAAAAATGGCCCTGGGCAACATAACCAGCAAGGCAGCAAAGCAAGCAGCCAACCCCCAGGTTCGCCCAAAGACAAAGCCAGAATAGACTATGGGCAGCAAAAAAAGGATGCGGTCCAGCGCGTGTCGAGTCAGGCCAAAGTGGAGGCTGGGAGCTGTTGTCTCCCCGATGCCTATTTGCTCAACATAGTGCAGGAGGCTGCAGAGCGCAAAAAATGATCAGGATCAGCCAAAAATGGCGACTTCGCTGGATTTTCATTGGCTAAGCCTCAGAATGTTCCATTTCTCAGGGGATGTCTTCTAGGGTAAACCACCCCCTTTTGAGACCATACAACACTGCTTCAGAGCGCGAACCAACCGCCAGCTTATTGAAGATGCTCCTCAGGTGAGCCTGAACAGTGCGCACACTGATGAAAAGCGCCTCTCCTATGTCCTTGTTGCTCATGCCTTGGGCTGCCCGCCCCCAGGGCCTACGCCTTCTCCCACGCCAACTCCTACACCTACAGCAACAGAAGAACCAGCGTGGCTGCGGGTTCACTATATCAATGTAGGCCAGGGTGACTCCATCTTGCTAGACTTGGGTGAGGTCGAGGTGCTTATTGATGGAGGCGACAGGTCACCTGGTGTGATGGCATACCTGGAAGATTATGTGGATGGTTCTCTTGAAGCGATGATAGCCACTCATCCCCACGCCGATCACATTGGCGGGCTTATCGCTGTTCTAGATGTCTTTGAGGTAGAGAGAATCTGGCATAACGGGCATGTCTACGACTCCAACACCTACTGGGATTTCATGGGCAAGGTCAATACCGAGGGTGCAGAAGTCAGGGAGGCCAGACGTGGGGACAGTATCATAGTAGATGGAATGACCTTCGATGTGCTCCATCCTGTTGAACCTCTAGTTGGGAATACCAATAATAACTCAATAGTACTCATGTTGCGCTACGGAGAGATAGACTTCCTATTCACTGGGGATGCGGAGCACGAGGCTGAGGCTAGCATACTTGCACAAAGCGTCATTCCTCTGACGGAAGTAGAAATCCTCAAAGTTGGCCATCATGGTTCCAGAACAGCTTCCTCTCAAGCCCTCCTTGATACAATTCGCCCAGAAGTGGCTATCTACATGGCAGGGGTTGGTAATAGATACGGACACCCACATGCAGAAACTATTTCAGCCTTGCAGGATATTGGCGCTGAGATTTACGGTACTGATACTCACGGCACAGTGCTTGTGGAGACAGACGGACGGGACTACACCGTTATTACTATATCCGCGCCAGTGTTTGTGCCTACGGCCACTCCTACGGCAATTCCAACAGCGACTCCCACGCCTAGCCCAACACCCACTTCTACACCCACCCCTACTCCATCGCCGAGACCAACGCCTACACTGACACCAAGCACAGATTTAGCTCTTCAAATAGCCTCCGTGACGTCCCCTATTGGTAAGGGCTACACGGCAACCTTGAGGGCAAAAACAGAGCTGGGGGCATACTGCACAATAACGGTCTATTACAAATCAGGCCCTAGCAAAGCGTCAGGATTGTATGGCAAGCAGGCGGATAGCGAGGGCAATGTATCATGGTCGTGGAAAGTCGGCACTAGAACGACCCCTGGTTCCTGGGCAATTGTGGTTACAGCGAGTCTTAGCGGAAGAACAGCCTCGGAAACCACGTATTTCACTGTCTACTAAACGGCTTCACCAGTCGATAAGGAGCTGGCATGATAAGGTTAGGGATCGCGTTAGTCTTATTGCTCTTGATGGTGCTTGTCATAGGGGCCATTGGCTGCGGTGAGGATAGAACGTCTACTGTAGCTCCTACCCCAGCAACGCGTACACCTACACCTATTCCTACGCCTATGGTAGGATATCTGACCTATACTGATGTCTTTGATGGCTTTTCCATTGCTTACCCAGAAGACTGGTCTCCGGGACAGCGGCAGGAAGTAGATACTCTACAAGGGCAAATGAGTTGGGTCATGTTCGGAAGTACAGTAGACGACGAATTTCACGAATCATTCTCTGTGACTTGTGAGAATTTGCCTTATCATATAAGTGTAGAGGATTGCTTCAGGACTAACACCGACCCACCACCGGATTTAGACGGATTCACCCCAATTTCTGAGGAGCGTCTGTCTATTGGCAGCTTAGCCGCAATTAAATATGTTTGTACTTGGGTTAATAAAGGTGAAACATTACAGGTAATGCAAATATATCTAGCAAAGGGCACAAGATGGTGGATGCTAACCTTCACAACCATTCCTGCTGCTTGGAAACAATATGAACCCATTTTTGATACAATTGCAGGCACCTTCCAGCTTCTGGAATAGAAATACTGGACAAAACGTACCCCATCTACGACAACGGCGCTATGTAGTGCTTCATGCTGTCCTTGAAGGTAGCCGACCAACCAAGGCCTATCGAAGCTACCCCAGCTAGCCATTTTTGCTAATCCTTTTGCTGAATACTTCGCTAGACTCTATTTCTGCCCACCAAATTGCCCACGAACTAGGCACAACCAAACGGTAGAGGATAGTACAAAGTGTACTATTGGGCTTGTGGTTTACGCACGAAATGACACTCAATAACACTTGTCGGCACAGGTGGCGTAGATTTTACACACAGAAGGCCGCAGGTTCGAGCCCTGCATCGCCCACCAGCTTCATTTTCCAAAGGGTTTTCATCGATTTTTCCTCATTTTTCGACGACTCAGAAAGTCACATCTTACGCGACTCAGAAGGTCTGAGGGTCCTTTCTAGCTTCTAATGCGCCACACCAGACAAAAGCCCACAATCGCGCTGCTGCCTTACGGTGGTAGCCTGTGATCTGGGTGAATTCGTCGAGCATTCGCCCCTTCTCCTCCTTCCCAGCTCGAAGATACCGACCTCGCACTGCCTCGCTGTACTCTCAGATGCTGCCTCTTGTCATGCCTCCCTCCTTTGGGGAACACTTCTTCTGAGGCAACGATACCATTTGCGGCAACAACAATTCCTAGCGTTGACATTTCTGGCAAAA
>Ga0209979_1000437_pt1 | contig 57256 bp, 48 predicted proteins | sample AnhtaG_FD_183114 | JGI IMG/M metagenome (GOLD analysis project Ga0209979, IMG submission 183114) | Deep subsurface microbial communities from Anholt, Denmark to uncover new lineages of life (NeLLi) - Anholt_01485 metaG (SPAdes) (version 2) | ecosystem: Environmental > Aquatic > Marine > Oceanic... | reverse complement strand
TGTTGTCTACCCGATTGCCGAATTCAAGAAGAAAGTAAAAGAGGACCATCATTTCGTCAAGACAGTGCTTGAGGAGGAGAAGATATTTGTGATAGGCGATGAAGATGAGCTTAGAAAACTGGCTGAATGACAAACTGATTGTGAAACACCGCCCATCGGCAGGTGAAGTTGTCGAACTGTTGCATATCTGCGACCGTGACCTGGAAAAAGCAGAGATAATCGAACTCGGTCCAGATTGGCGATTGAGTATTGCGCATAATGCGGCTGTTCAAACTGCTAAGGCGGCACTGGCAGCAGTTGGCTATCGCGCTCGGAAAGAGGGGCAGCATTATCTTGTTCTGCAATCATTGGCTTTCACCATTAAAACAAACCCCACTACAATTAAGCAATTGGACAAGTTCCGTGAAAAACGTAATATCAGCGATTATGAAAGAGCTGGATTGGTCACTGAACAAGAAGCCGAAGAAATGATAGCACTGGCGAAACAACTCCGCGATGATGTTGAGCAATGGCTCCGTGCTCATTATCCCAGTCTTGCCAGGGAGATTTAGATGCCGGTGCATGTGAATTCCAGGGACACCATACCAATCAGGCCTATACGAATCAGGTATTATCTCCCCAGAATACCACGAAATCAAAGGCGTAGATGGTGAACTTCGGTTAAGAGTCAAACTTGAATAGGCTGATATCCACGCAAGTATCAAGCCTATTTATTGGGTCATTTCAAATTGCGACAAGGATGCTTAGCCAGCAAAAAATAAGACGCCCCGAGTAACCTCACTTCCTTCACCTGCTATCGTCCGGCCTGGCTTTCAGCTTACCTTGTGCCGGTCATTGCCTGCACTTTTCAGCTTTCACCAAACCCAACTCTGATGCCAGGTCCCCGCTCGGCTACTCGGGACTATGTTCATACTAGCACATATATAACGCAGTTGTCAAGTCCTCGTACGTACTAGGAAGTTAGTACCAGGTTCTCGGAATTAGCAATCCCAGGGACACCATACCAATTAGGCCTACTACAAACTAGGTATTATGTCCCCAGAATACCACACCAATTCCAAGTCATCGGTGAGCGGAAAGTTGACAGCACCATGTCAGCCATCTAAAGTGTAAGTCAGTGAGTTGTGCCACGTTCACTCACGGTGCTCTTAGCGTCTATGGAATCAGGATACGTTACGCTATACCACTCTGGCGAATTGGAGCGTCGTGCGCAAGCACTTGAGGCTCGATTGGCCTCCTGCGATATCTGCCCCAGGGAGTGTCGGGTCAATAGATTACAAAACGAACTGGGCTATTGCCATTCAGGGCGTCTCCCCATAGTCTCGGCGGTCTGCGCTCATCAAGGTGAGGAACCAGCTATTTCAGGAGCCAGAGGGTCAGGGACGGTTTTCTTTGGCAATTGTAATATGAGATGCGTTTATTGTCAGAACTACCAGATAAGCCAGAACTGGGAAAAGCAAAAATCAAAGGAAATGGACTGCCACACCCTGGCTGAAAGGATGCTCTACCTTCAGGATGAACTGGGCTGCCACAATATCAATTTCGTTTCGCCATCCCATTTTGTTCCCCACTTCTTCCGGGCAGTTGTGGAAGCGGTGCCCATGGGGCTTCGAGTGCCGCTGGTTTACAACAGTAGTGGCTATGATTCTATCGCTTCTCTGAAAGAGCTTGACGGTGTAATAAGTATCTACTTGCCTGATTTGAGATACGCCTCTGACAGGTGGGCTAAGAAGTTCTCGCATGCCCCAGATTATGTAGCACGGGCTCGTCAGGCTATTAAAGAGATGTATCGACAGGTTGGAGACCTGGTGGTAGATGAATCTGGCTTGGCACAAAAAGGATTGATAGTGCGTCATCTTATTCTGCCCAACGGTCTGGCAAGCAGTGAGAAATCGCTAACCTGGCTCGTTCGGGAGCTTTCTCCCACGGTGACGGTTAGCATAATGTCTCAATACATGCCGATGCACCGGGCGTCGCGAATACCACTGCTTTCTCGGAAGATCACCGTTGATGAGCATGAAACGGTCCTCCAGCTACTAACTGACCTGGGAATAGAAAACGGCTGGGTGCAGGAAATGGGGGCAGCAGAAGAGTATCTCCCTGATTTTGAACGAGAAGGTCACCCTTTCTCCCCGCCGAATTCCAGGGACACCATACCAATTAGGCCTACTACAAATTAGGTATTATTTCCCCAGAATACCCCTTGCAATAAATTATAGGGCATGCTTAAATTGGAAAGTGAACAGATTATAGGCCAAAACATAAAGGGAGGTATCTATAACAATGACAACAAAAACGTCGCCGACCCCACCCTCGTATCCCGTCACTTTGACAATCGATTACCCGGACAGATCTCTTAATCGGTTAACCACGTTCTTCAGGATCTTCACAGTAATTCCAATCGCTATTATTCTGGCTTTGGTAAGTGGTGGGAGCTTTGATTGGAGTACAGCGAATAATTGGACCTGGCTATATGCTGCGGGAGGTATGCTGTTTCTGCCAATCGTACTCATGATTCTTTTCCGGCAAAAGTACCCCAAGTGGTGGTTTGATTGGAATATAGCATTGACTAAGTTCGGCATACGTGTTGCCACTTATATTGGTCTGCTTACAGATGTATACCCGTCAACTGACGAAGAGCAGGCGGTCCACATTGACATCCCATATCCAGACGTCCCGAAAGACCTGAACCGTTGGTTACCACTAGTGAAGTGGTTTCTAGCTATCCCACACTACATCATCCTGGCCTTCTTGGGGATTGCAGCCTGCGTCTGTGTGGTGATAGCCTGGTTTGCCATCTTGTTTACCGGTCGCTATCCTAGAGGTTTATTTGACTTCGTAGTTGGTGTATACCGATGGTCGCTGAGAGTAGCTGCATACGCTTTTTTGTTGACAACGGATCGGTATCCTCTCTTCAGTCTGACCTAGATTTACCTGGCCGCATTAGGGAACATGTGCCTTGGGTGAATGCGAATTCCAGGGACACCATACCAATTAGGCCTACCACAAACTAGGTATTATGTCCCCAGAATACTGGCTGCACTTTGGTCTGCAGGCAAATTCCAGGACCTGGTACCCGGGGGATCGGACCTCGCCCCCATCTTAAACATCTCAGCTTCGGCAGCTCCACCATTGTTCACCTATCTGTTTCCCTGGTCAATATAGTTATACGACATCTTGGTCAAACTTATCAGCTCCATTTCAAGGACATTGACTAAGGTGTTACAATGTTCTTAATGGATGGCTATACATTGAGAGAGGCTGCCGAGGCTTTAGGGGTCTCAATGGTTACTGTCCGTCGGTATATCAAGTCTGGCAAGCTCAAGGCCAGGCTAGTCCCTTCCAAGTTCGGGGATTCATACATTATCGACGACATACCCCTGCTCACTAAGTCGTTATCAGATAATACCCTATCAACCCAACCCCTTATCAATAGAATAGAGCAATTATCCCAGGAAGTCGGCTATTGGAAAGCTAAAGCAGAATTGCTTCAGAAACGATTATTGCTTCTGGAAGCCCCTAAGCAGACCCCTAAGCAAAAATGGTGGCAAAGACTATTCAGGCCTTGGCAGTGAATATACAAGGCCGCCCTAATCACTAGCGCAAGGTGAGAAAGGCTAATCCATAGCGATTATGCTATGAACTCGGATTAGAGGCCAGGTCCACACTGAACGGGGAAAGAGAATAGGATTTCCGGTGGCATTACCATCAGGACGGCCCGCAAATAGAAAGAGCCGTGTCAGAAGGTTTAATGTCCTTTCTCGAGCCTCTCAGGTGCATTCTGGAAGGGTTGTGGCACAACACCCGCTCAATTCGGTGGGTAAAGTGAAGGGGTACTGCGAATTCCAGCGATTTCCAGGGACGCCATACCAACTAGGCCTACTACAAATTAGGTATTATGTCCCCAGAATACCACTGGGGGATTAGATAACAGAGAAAATGAATTGCCTCCATCTAACAGCGTAGTGTATGATTTCATCAGCAGTTTCTCTTCCAAGGCGCTGGTTGTCGACCGGGTTTGTACTATCTTAAGGAGAAGGAGAATTGTTAATGTGTAACAGAAACAGCCTGTTCAGGGTAAACAAATGGTTGTTCTGTATTCTGACAACCATCCTGGTAGTCGCCTCATTCCTGGGCATTCCGGGAAATTTGAAAAGTGACTCAGGTGAAACCGAAGAGCTGTATTTCTGTATACTCCATACCAACGATATGCATTCCGCGCTCATACCCCATTCGCCGGCAGTAGACTACCACCCCGAAAAAGAAGACCCTGCTATAGGAGGGTTCGCTCGTCTGGCTACCGCCGTGGACGAAATCCGAGAGAACAAAATGGAGGAAGGTGAACCGGTCCTTCTTCTTGACGCCGGTGATTTCCTGGGAGGCTCTGCTTTCGCGTGGCTGGCCCTCCGTGGTTACGCCGCAGAGCTTACCATAATGCAGAAGATGGGATACGACGCTGTAGTCATCGGCAACCATGAGTATGACTATGGCCCTGACATCCTGGCGCAATATCTTTTAGAGGCGGGGTACCCCGAAGCCCACCAGAAAACACTGGTACTGGCCTCCAACACGGAGGCGCCACCAGACCATCCGCTGGCTGCCCGGAGTCTCTACAGGAACGCCGGGATGTTTGAGCTGGAAAACGGCCTGAAAGTAGGAGTTTTCGGCCTTATAGGTAAAGACTCCATCCTGCTAATCGGTGAAACCGGGGACGTGCAGTTTCTGGACCAGCACGAGGCGGCCCGCCAGGCGGTAGATGAGCTGAAAGAACAGGGTGCCGATGTCATCGTGGGCATAACTCACTCCGGCGTGGATGAGGACCGGGAACTGGCACGAGAGGTCCCGGGTATCGACGTAATCGTAGGCGGCCACTGTCATACTGCCCTGTACAAGCCGGTCCTGCAAGGCGCTACCATCATTGTCCAGGCTGGTTCCCTGGGAATGTACCTGGGGCAACTGGAACTGGCGTACAACTCCAACACCGGCAAGGTACGGGTGCGCAACGAAGAAAACGCCCGCCCCTTTCTTATTCCCATTGACAGCAGCTTTGCCTGCCATCCGGAAATCGATGCCCTGGTCCGGGAATACACCCTCATCTTGAATGCGCACGTCGATGAAATGACCGGCGGCAAATTCGACGATATCATGAGTACGGTAGCCAGGTCTGACTTTATCCTGTCCAACCATTCGCCCCTGAGTGAAACTCCGCTCGGCAACTTCGTTACCGACGCCATGCGTATGGTTGCCCAGGAAGTTATCGGCAAGAGGGTCGACGTAGCATGTCAGGCTAACGGCTGCATCCGGACAAGCATCTTTCCCGGCACCATGGAACACTCTGGAGGAAACGTTTCTTTCCACGAGATTGTCGAAGCCACAAGCGTGGGATACGGACGCGACGGCTACGCAGGTTGTCCCATTGTATCTGTCTATCTCACCGGCGAAGAAGTGCGCCGTCTGCTGGAGGTAACCATACTGCTGCAGGAGTTTGTGGGAGATTCTTTCTTTCTACAGTTCTCCGGCCTGCGGTACAGCTACAACCCCGCCAATGCAGTGCTCTTGACCATACCTTTTGTAAACCTGCCTATTCCCACGACCCGTGCGGTTACCAGAGCAGAGCTTTACACGGGTGATGGGATTCAACCTGTAAACGGTGAAGGGTATGCCCCCTTAAAGCGCGGAGATGAAAAGTTGTACCACCTGGTTACCGACGCCTACATCCTCCTCTTCTTCCCCTTGGTGACAGACATGCTGCCCCAGCTGGAGATAGTCCCTAAAAATGCCGATGGAGAGCCGGTACCGCTGGAAAGATTGGATGAACTGATAGTGCATCATGCCGACGGAAGAGAGCTCAAAGTATGGGAGGCGGTGGTGAGTTACGCCGCGGCCCAGCTGCCGGGAGTGGACGGGATACCCCGGATACCCGATTATTATGAAGGTGTTACCGAGCGCATCAACAAAACCTGGACTTTCCCCTTGGTAGGGTGGCTTCTCTTAATACTGGCAGTTACTGCGGCGGGAATAGTATTCCTGCTCTTCCGCAGGAGAAAGCACAAAGAATTCCAGGGACACTATACCAATTAGGCTTACTACAAATTAGGTATTATTTCCCCAGAATACCGTCATTCGGGCGGTTCTGGCTGCACCTTGGCCTGGGTTCTCGCCGGCAGGCCCCAGATATGGATAAAACCGGGGGAGGCACTCTGGTCGAAGGCATCGCCCTTATCGTAAGTAGCCAGGCTGTAGTCATAAAGGGAGTAGGGCGATTTTCTACCCACTATCTGGCAATTACCTTTGAAGAGCTTTACCCTTACGGTGCCGGTGACGTACCTTTGTGTGCTTTCCACATAGGCGGCTAAGTCCTGGCGCATACCTGTGAACCATAGCCCATTATAGATGAGGTCGGCATACTCAGCGGCTACCCTTGTCTTGAAGCGGAGCTGCTCCTTTGCCAGCACGAGGTCTTCCAGTGCCTGGTGCGCTTTCAGCAGGACCATGGCGGCCGGCGCCTCATAAACCTCCCTCGATTTTATGCCCACCAGTCTATTTTCAATGTGGTCAATCCGGCCTATGCCATGCTTACCAGCCAGGTCATGAACCCTCTGGACAAGGGCAACAGGCTCTAACTTTCCGCCACCAAGGCTTACCGGTATCCCTTTATCAAAGCCAATCTCCAGATAAGCAGGCCGAGCCGGTGTTTTTTCAGGCGACTTTGTCCACAAGAAGACATCCTCGGGTGGTTCGTTCCAGGTGTCTTCCAGCACTCCACATTCAATGCTCCTTCCCCACAGGTTCTCATCGATGGAATATGGGCTGGCCCTGGTGATAGGGACGGGAATATTGTGAGCCTGGGCATATTCAATTGTTTGCTCCCGGGTCATATTCCATGCCCGAGCTGGAGCTATTACCTTTAGCTCGGGGGCTAAAGCTGCTACGCCTACATCAATCCTCACCTGGTCATTGCCCTTGCCGGTGCAGCCATGAGCCACCACTGTTGCCCCTTCCTTCTTAGCTGTTTCCACCAGGAGTCGGGCGATGAGAGGACGCCCCAAAGCTGTGGCTAAAGGATACTGCCCCTCATAAACGGCATCGGCCTGGAGGGCGGGGAAAACAAACGCCTTAATAAAGGTTTCCTTGGCGTCGGCTACAAGCGCTTTTATGGCTCCGATTTTGAGCGCTTTTTGTCTAATAGCCTCAAAGTCAGGGACATTGCCTATATTCACGGTGAGGGTGATGACCTTCAAGTTATATCTTTCCTCAAGCCATTTTACCGCCACGGATGTATCCAGACCGCCGCTGTAGGCCAATACTACCTTATCTGACATTTCATAACCTCCTCTTTCATTAAATCCTAAGCCCTAAATCCTAATATCTAAACTCTAAATTCAATGTTCAAAATTCCAAACCTTCGAGATTGCTTCGTCGCCTTCGGCTCCTCGCAACGACAGGAAGAGAGAGCTCCTCGCAATGACAGAGAGAGCCTGGCAATGACGGAGAGAGAGCCTCGCAATGACATTGTTCCAAGACGCCATGTTTTGTTCATCGGGATTTCGGTATTATTTGGCATTTCGTATTTAGTGCTCAATTTCGTATTTTCCCTAACACATTCCCTAAAATGCCTATCGCCTTGTCCACTTCCTTTTCGGTGATGATAAGGGGAGGCATAAAGCGCAGGGCATTTGGCTTCACTTTGTTAACCAATAAGCCTCTATCGACGCAAGCCAGTACCAACTTCTCGGCGATTTCCTGGTTAAATTCTAAAGCTATGAGGAGTCCCCGGCCTCTTAGCTCAGTGATAAAATCAAACTGCTGCTTCAGGCTTTCTAGCCTGGTCATAAAATAATTCCCTACTCGTTTGACCTTTCCCGGTATGTCGTTGTCAATGATGTATTTCAGGGTGGCATGAGCGGCGGCACAAACCAGCGGGTTGCCACCAAAGGTGGAGCCGTGCTCGCCCGGGGAAAAAAGTGAGACATTTTCTCTGGCTAAGAGAGCGCCAATAGGCACACCACTGCCCAGTCCCTTTGCCAAAGTCATTATGTCCGGCTCGACCCCATACTGCTCATAGGCGAAGAGGGTTCCTGTTCGACCGATGCCCGTCTGGATTTCATCCAGAATAAAAAGGATTCCCTTTTCTCGACACCAGCTTTGCACTTTTTTGAGGTAGTCATCGTCAGGTATGTTCACCCCGCCTTCTCCCTGGATTGGTTCCAGTATTACAGCACAGGTTTGCTCACTGGTTGCCCGCTTGATCGCCTCGACATTGTTATATTCCACGTTGACAAAGCCCTCAGGCAGAGGAATGTAAGGTTCCTGAAACTTACTTTGGCCTGTTGCGGCAGTCATAGCCAGAGTCCGCCCATGAAAAGAATTATGGGTAGCAATGACCTCGTAAGCACCGTTGAGTCGAAGTTTTCCATATCGGCGAGCCAATTTTGTTGCCCCTTCATTAGCTTCAGCACCGCTGTTGCAAAAGAAAACCCTATCGAGACAGCTATGGCTAATTAGAAGCTGTGCCAACTCTATCTGCGGGATGGTATAAAACTGGTTCGACGCCTGGATCAGGGTTTTAGCTTGCTTTTCCAGGGCCTCGACTACCACCGGAGGGCAATGCCCCAGGCTGTTTACCGCCCAGCCGCCAACAAAGTCGAGATATTCTCTGCCCTGGTCATCCCAGACCAAAGCTCCTTGACCCCGAACCAGGGTTACGGGAACTCTATTCCCCGTTCTGAGAAATAGCTTCTGCTCCAACTCTTGCCAGTTATTCTGGGACAATTGTTGTACCTCTTGATTTAGTTTGCCGAGCCTCTCCGGTAATGTCATGGAGTAAGGCATGGGAAATTCTACCATCTATGATGCGCACGACCTGCGTGGTAGTCAGGGCTCTAAGGCTGGCTTCTATTTTAGGAATCATGCCCCCTGAAGCTATCCCGGAGGCAATCATATTCTTTACCTCAGCTAAGTTGAGCCTGGAGATTACCTTCCCCGACCCATCGTGAATACCATCAACATCGGTCAGGAATATCAGTTTTTCCGCAGCTAATGCTGCGGCAATTTCCCCAGCCGCAGTATCCCCGTTAACATTGAGCAGCATCGTCCGGCCCTCAACCGAGCCGTAACTTACGGGCGCGACCACTGGCATATAGCCGGCATCCAGCAATAGCTTCAACGGAGTGGGGTCAACGGCTACAACTTCGCCAGCATAGCCCAGCTCGGGGCTCTTGATGCTTGCCCGGAGCAAGTTGCCGTCGCAGCCACTTAGGCCTACCGCCTTTCCCCCCATAGCCTGGATAGCCACTACCAATTCCTTATTGACCAGCCCACCCAACGCCGCAGCCACCACTTTCAGGGTCTCGGCATCGGTAACCCTCAACCCGTTTACAAAGCTGGTGGGAATGCCCAGCCGGGCAAGCCACTCAGAAGTCACCCTAGCGCCGCCATGAACCACTACCAGGGACTTACCCTGTTTCTGAAGCTCCACCAGGTCCTCTAAGGTAGTATCGTGGTTGCCCAGGGTGCTGCCGCCAATCTTGACTACGATGATTCCCTTTTGCATTATGTGGTATACCTGCTATTTATCCTAACATATTCCTCGGAGAGGTCGCAGCCCCAGGCGGTGGCCTGGCCGTCTCCTAAATTCAGGCATAGCCTTATGAGCACATTATCGCTGTTGCCCAAAGCCAATTTCATCTCTTCTTTGTTAAAGGGGGTGGGACAGCCCTGCTTCATAACACAAACATCATTCAAATAGACATCCAATCTGTCTTCTCTCACCCTTGCCCCGCTTCGCCCCAGGGCAGCAACGATACGCCCCCAGTTAGGGTCGTTGCCATGGATGGCTGCTTTCACCAGCGGTGAACCAGCGATAGTTCGAGCCGCCTGGCGGGCTCCAGCCTGGTCTTCCGCCCTTTCTACTATGACTTCAATAAGTTTTGTGGCTCCCTCTCCATCTCGAGCCATGGACTTAACCAGATGAGTGCAAACCGCAGTTAAGGCTTCCTGGAAATCGCCGCCATTATCGAAGTCAACAGGTTCGTTACCGGCTAAGCCGTTGGCCAATAGGAATGCACAATCGTTGGGGCTGGTATCGCCATCAATACTTACCATGTTGAAAGAGCAGTCCACCGCCTTTTGTAATGCTGCTGGCAGGAAATCAGTACTCACCAGAGCATCGGTGGCGATAAAACAAAGCATGGTAGCCATGTTGGGATGAATCATACCTATGCCTTTAGCCACCCCACCAATGGTGAACTTAGTTCCTTTTGAATCCGCTTGGACTGCCAGCTCTTTGGGTCTGGTATCCGTGGTCATTATTGCCCGGCAAAAATCGTGACCTCCTTCTCTGGTTGGCTTTATCTCAGGAATTCCAGTCCTGATTTTATCCATGGGCAAGGGCACGCCAATGATACCGGTACTGGCTACCAGAATGTGTTCGGGGCTTAAGCCTAGCTTGGCTGCTGCCAGATTTGCCATTCCCAGGGCATCTGCCAGTCCTTGCCCACCCATGCAAGCATTGGCACAACCGGAATTTACCACTATGGCCTGCGCTCGTCCTTTTGCTATATGCCTTTGGGATAAAATAACCGGAGCTGATTTAATCTGGCTGGTAGTAAAAACGCCGGCAGCCTTGCAGGGCACTTCGGAGCAAAGAATAGCTAAATCAAGCTCATCTTCGCTTTTTATGCCGGCATGCACCGCCCCAGCCAGGAATCCTGAAGCTGAGCTAACACTGCCTGAAGGAATTAAGTTAACCATATAGTCAATTGCAAAACTCCTTATAATTCTCCCTCCCCTCGCGGGAGGTCACTCTCACCTTAATCCTTTCCCATCAAGGGAGAGTAATTTTATACGAGATTATGCAGTTAACCATAAAATTCAAATATAGCAAGAAATAGGGGCAGCGTCTATTTCCAGCGACCTCGCAGCCCAGACAATTCCTTTTCTAGATTGCTTCGTCCTGCCACGCTTCGCTCGCAGCTTCGACATCGCTCCTCGCAATGACACAAAGAAGTGAAGTGCTCACAATGATACTCCGCCTGTCGTTGCGAGGCTGACGAAGTCAGCCGAAGCAATCCCGGGGTGGGGCACGTGGAGAAAAATAGAGTTGACCCCATTTTCACGCAAGCCTGAAGTTGCTTTCGCCTACTATCCTGCTCAATTCTCCAGCTAATTCGGGGCAGTAATTGATTGTTGTCTCCGGTATCTCCAGGTTAGTCAGTTCATCCTCGCTGACAACAGCCAGAGAAACTCTATCTTGCCCGGGATAACTCTTGAGGATATCCATAATTTTATGGAGGCGCTCGATATCTTTTTCTGCATCGTCCGACTGGTTGATATCTATCATGACATGGCGACGCTGGGGTTCTTTTAGCACTTCCTGCCTCACAGGGAGGAGCATCGCCTCTTGACAGTTTAATTGCATTTCCCCATCCCTGACCTTCACTAGACCCTTGATGGTGAGAATGTTGCCCTCCTGCCATAGCCCCTGGGTGCTCTCGTAGAGCCTGGGCCAGGCGATGACCTCGATACTGGCATCCAGGTCTTCAATTGAAGCGACAATAAAGGGGCGGTTATCCCTGGTGTGGGCTTGACGTACCGAGACCACCATTCCCGTAACGGTCACCGTTTCATCAACCATGTCCATATTGATTTCGCCGCAGGAAACAGTACCTGGTGAGGATGGTTCCCTGGCGAGGAAGTCAAGGGGTTGGGAGAAATAAACCCCTAACAGCTCTCTTTCCCAGATAAGCTTTTGCTTGGCGGATACCTCTTCCTCGGCTTGCTCGTAACCAACACGGGGGGTGGGGGAGCTTTGACTCCATAAATCAAACATGCTAACTTGTCCCGATTCCTTTGCTCTTTGTTTCGCTTGGGCCAGGGAGATAATTTTATTCAGGGACTCGAGCAGCATCTTACGGCTGCCCAGGGAGTCAAAGGCACCAACTTTGATCAAGCTTTCTAATGCTTTTTTATTGATGTTACGAAGGTCGGTTCGATAGCAGAAGTCTTCTATGGACTTAAAATCGCCCTCTGAGTCCCGGCCAGACAAGATATGCTCAATTGGGGAAAAGCCGACATTTTTAATAGAAGCCAGTCCAAAGCGGATGGCGGGATTATTTTCATCATCCTTCTCAATGGCGAAGCTAGCATGGCTCTTACTAATGTCCGGCGGGAGCACTTTGATGCCTAGCCTCCGGCATTCAGCAATCGCCGAACGGACCTTCTCCATATTATCCGAATAAGTGTCGAGCAAGGCAACCATGTACTCAATGGGGTAGTTTGCCTTAAGATAGGCAGTGCGGTAAGCAATGAGGCCATAGCTAACGCTGTGGGCTTTGTTGAAAGCGTAACCGGCGAAAGGTTCGATTAGGGAAAATACCTCCTTAGCTAATTCCGGCGGTATGCCATTTTTTTTAGCTCCGGCGATGAAATTGCGCTCCTCTTTCTTCATCACCGTAGGTATCTTTTTACCCATAGCTTTACGAAAAATATCAGCCTGGCCCAGGCTATAGCCGGCTAGAGCTTGAGCGATAAATATTACCTGCTCCTGATAAACGATAACTCCGTAGGTTTCTTCGAGAATCTCTTTTAGAATGGGATGGGGATAATGAATAGGGGCAACACCCTGCTTGGCCCTAATAAAAGTGGGAAGCTGTTCCATGGGGCCAGGGCGATAGAGCGCCACCATAGCCGCGATATCGCTAAAGCTGCTGGGATTGAGTTCCCTGATATAACGGCGCATGCCGGCGCTTTCCAGTTGGAAGATGCCTTTAGTTTCCCCCGAGGCAAGCAACTCAAAGGTCCTGGCATCGTCGAGAGGAATATGCTTCAAATCCAGGGAGATTCCACGATTTTGGGCAATAATTTCTTTAACTTTAGCCAGAATGGTCAAATTGGATAATCCCAGGAAATCCATTTTTAACAGTCCCAGGCGGGCGATGTTCCCCATGTGGAACTGAGTCATGACAGTGCGCTGCTCACCCTTTCCCAGCAGTTGTAGTGGCACATATTCGATTAAGGGCTCATGCGCTATAACCACACCGGCGGCATGGGTGCTGCCGTGCCTGACCATTCCCTCCAATTTCTTAGCCGAGTCAATCAGGTTATGTATTGCTGCATCCTGGTGATAAATGTCATAAAGCTCCCGGCTCTGTTCCAGAGCTCTATCCAGGGTTATGGTCAGCTCCAGAGGAATGAGTCGAGCTACCCGATCAACCTGAGCATAAGGCATGCCTAAAGCCCGCCCCGTGTCTCTTATCGCTGCTCTGGCTCCCATGGTGCCAAAGGTAATAATTTGAGCTACGTGGTCGGAGCCATATTTCTGGTTAACGTAGGCCAGGACTTCATCACGACGATCGTCCTGAAAATCAAGGTCAATATCAGGGAGCTCGCGGCGCTCGACATTAAGGAATCGTTCGAAAACAAGCCCATATGCTAGCGGGTCTACATCAGTGACGCCCAGACAGTAAAGAGCCAGGCTGGCAGCAGCACTTCCCCGAACGCCAAAATAGATGCCCCGTTCTCTGGCAAAGGAGATTATATCCCAAACAACGAGGAAGTAATGGGCAAACCTTGTCTTCTGGATGACATCAAGCTCGTGGCTAAGCCGTTCCTTGACCTCTGAGCCGGGCTCCTGGTAACGTTTTCCCAGGCCCTGCCAACAGGGCTCAGCCAGGAAATCATCAGCTTTTCTGCCCTGAGGCAATTCCACGTGCGGCAGATGCAGCTTGGTAAAATCCAGCTCCAGCTGACATATATCAGCAATGGCTTGACTATTCTCCACAGCCTGAGGTAAGTCAGCAAACAGTTGTTCTACCTCTTCAGGGCTTTTCAGGTAGAAGAAATCGCCAGCCATCTTCAGCCTTTTCTCATCATACACAGAGGTATTGGTCTGTATACACAAAAGAAGTTCATGGGCTGGGGCGTCCTTTTTATCAATATAATGCACATCAAAGGTGGCTACCGGCGGTATATTGAGTTTAGTGGACAGCGAAATAAGCTCCTGGTTGATTTGCTCCAGTTCAGGGATAGGATGCCTTTGAATCTCCAGGTAGTAATCACCGAAGACTTCCTTGTACCATGAAGCTGCTCTGGCAAGCTCGTCGTTTCGCCCTTCGAGGATAAGTCGAGCCAGTTCCCCGTGAGCACACCCGGAAAGGGCAATAAGCCCGTCATGATGAAGCTTGAGAAGCTCCTTATCTACCCTGGGCTTATAGTAAAATCCCTCAAGGTGGCTTTTAGTAACCAGTTGGAGCAAATTGCGGTAGCCCTTTTCATTCTTGACCAGTAAAGTAAGATGATAGTGGTTTTTGTGAGCTGGCTCTCGGCTATGGCAATCGGTCTCGGCGACATAGACTTCGCAGCCAATGATTGGTTTTATACCTGCTTCCCTGGCCGTCACATAAAAATCGATGACGCCATACATGGCGCCGTGGTCAGTGATAGCAAGGCTGTCCATGCCCAACTCTTTGGTCCGCTCAATAAGCTGAGGAATGCGGCACATGCCATCGAGCAAGCTATATTCAGTGTGGACGTGAAGGTGGGCAAACTTCTGTGGCATTAGCTAGATTATAACATTTGCGCTAAGGGCCCCAAACGAGGAATTTCTAACTATCAAAAATTTCTTTACCATCACAATGAGCATCTACCAAAATGAGCATCACTATCTATAGTCACCCGCATAAATCCCGACACAATTTTACCCGTCATTGCGGGTCCTTCACTTCTTGTCATTCTGAGCCTCTCCTTTTTTGTCATTGCGAGCGAAGCGTGGCAATCCCCTGTCCCCACCAAGATTGCTTCGGCTGACTTCGTCAGCCTCGCAATGACAAAGGGATATCATTCTGAGCCCTTTGGTTCTTGTCATTGCGAGCACCTGAAAGGTGCGTGGCAATGACAGGGGGGTGTCATTCTGAACCGAAGGCGAAGAATCCCGCCTCCGCTCAGGGTAAACTCTGAGTGGCAATCTCATCAGGGCCTCTGTAGGGGAGCCCCTTGTGTGCTCCCGTAAATTGAGAGGGGACAAGCCTCTCCCCTACGAAAGTAGGATTACTAATGGGTGATTGACGGGAAAGCGAACGGGTCTTAGACTATATTCAGTTAGTTTTAGGGGGTGTTGATATGCCTGTAAAATTAAATGGACGAATTTATTATAGGACTGCCGAAACCTGCCAGATGGTTGGCATAGGTAAGAGCACTCTTTTCCGCTGGATCAGACAAAGCATCGTGAAGGATGCCGAATATAGAGACAGGAAAGGGTGGAGGCTGTTCGCGGAGGATGAACTACTCAGTCTTAAGTCGGAGACTAACAAAATTCAGAGGAACCGTGTGGCCAAAATATGATAAATACCATCGATTTTAAGGAACAAATTCAAGGAGGTGTATCGTGACGACTACAATGAGTACGAGTCAACAATCCGGAAAAGTGGTAAGCAAAGATGTGAAACAAATGGTCGAGCTTGCCTCCGAGGTCCCCAAGGAGGCTAAGGGTCCTCTCGATGAGCTAATGAACCAGGCCCAAGCCGCCTATACGTCCTATCTGCAAGCTCAGAGAAAGGTAGCGGCAGCGTATCAGGAACGGCAACGCCAAGAGGAGAAGTCCTATAAAGAAATTGAAGAGCAAGCCGCTAACATCTGTGCAGAAACCATAGAAACAGCTGCGCAAGCCCTGGAAAAGGCTGAACAGGAAGCCGAGGAAGCATATAAGAAAGCGAAAAAGCAAGCTGAGCAGGTTTACCAGGACAGCGTGAGTGAGGCATTGAGAGTACGCAAGGAGATCGTCGAGCAAGCCTGGAAAGAAACTCAAGGAAAGGCAGAGAGAGTCTGGGAGGTCTTTCAGGGTGAAATCAAGAGATAGAAATATGACGGAATATCATGAAATGCAACGGGACTGACGTGTTACATTGGTATTCTTGCCGTTATCGAGTCCTACGAGAAAGGTGGGTGATATTATGAATAATACCGCTAAAAAAGATGGTGTCATTGTGCTGGGGGAGCGTGAGTTCAAGCGAGTAAAAAACGGGCTAGATGAGGCTCAGGTAGCGTCTTTCATTGACGAGCTTATCAAGGAGCGGGATAAACTGGCCCAGTCCCAGGACCATATCGCGTCTCTTAACAGACTTGCAGAAATGACCGTTGTCGAAGCCGACAGGCTGGCCACGCATGTCAAGACAGAGGCCGCAGAACAAGCTAAAGCTGAGAGTACTGCCATTATAGATAAAACCAGAGAGCAAGCTCGACAGATGATGGAAAAGAAAATAGCTGAAGCTATGGAGATTGCCAATGAAAAGGCTAATGCAATCAAGGCCAAAACCGAAGAGGAAGCAGCACTGCTGCTAGAGGACGAGAGAAATAAAATCCGGGGTGAACTACGCAACCTTGTAAATCAACAATTCGGCCATATGCTGGAAGAACTGGAAAGCCTTAAGCAACGGGCAGAAGCGGTACAGGCAGATTTTGGCAATAAGTTGTCTGCACCCAGGGAGGATAACAGCGCTGTAACCGTGAAAATCGCGGAAGAGAGCGACGCCGCAGCCGCGGAAATCACAGAAGAGAGCGACACCATAGTCGCGGAAATCGCAGAGGAGAAAGACGCCGCAGCCGTGGAAATCGCGGAAGAGAGCGACGCCATAGTCGCAGAAGAGAGAGACACCGCAGCCGCGGAAATTGCAGAAGAGAGCGACGCCATAGTCGCGGAAGAGAGCAAGACACTTGACGAACACCCGGAGCCAAGCCGGGCTACGGACCACATTGAAAAGAGCCTCGACCTCTCAAAATTGCTTGAGCTTGAAGACCAGGCAGAGTTGAGCAAGCCGCAATGGGAAGTGGAAATCTTACCTCCGTTTGATATAGCCAAAATTATGGAAGTCGTGGCCTTCCTTGACCAATTACCCGAAGTTGCAAATACTGAGATGATTGTACCTCAGATTGATATGCCTTCAATTCTGGTTTTCCTGCGTGAGTCCATGAACCTTGTTGATGTGCTGCAAACAGTCCCCGCAGTGGCTCATGTTGAAGAAGTCACAACTGGCACAGCTGCTACCAACGGCGAACCCGGGAAAGGACCAAGGAAAGTTCGCATAAGCCTCTCGGGGAACACAACGTCGCAAGAAAAGAAATAAGGAACACGCATGAAGGCATCTAAGCCTCGGGCGGCATTTTATATGCCGCCCCTTTCTTTCGGGGAATAAATCCCCACCCCCCGAAATTTCGTAGTGCGACTCTTTAGAGTCGCGCTTCACCTCCACATTTTTGTAGTTGCCTGATTTATCAGGCCCGGCCCATCTTTTACCAAGGACAGGTAAGTCTGCAGCGGAAAAATTTGACCGGATGCTTAAGCCCTGGCTAGAGAAAAATGTTGCCAAACAGCGATGATTCAGATAGCGCGCCTAGAGGGATTTGAACCCACGACCCCCGGTTCCGAAGACCGGTGCTCTTGTCCGCTGAGCTATAGGCGCAAAAATAAATTGGGGTGAACGGTGGGATTTGAACCCACGATCTCCAGGGCCACAACCTGGCGCCTTAACCACTGGGCTACGCTCACCACAACCACAAATATTATACTTTACAATGGCCGCCACTTTCAATCTTGAAAGCGAGCGATTAGCTGCTAGCGTAACAAACGTGGTGCCTCAAGAGCTTGAGCACATAGCATCCAGAAAGCTCTCTGAGAACCGATCTCCCCAATGTAAGGAACCCTGTTGACTTGTATGAACTGTGCGCCACCCGCCAAAAAGTCGTTCCGGCTTCTGGTTAAGTAAAGTGGACAATAAGCGCTAGCACTCCACACAATATCAAGAAGATGCCCACCAGATAATTGAGGATTTTAGGAAAAATCATTATGATGATACCGAAGATAAGGGCGATGATTCCTCCAATCAGACCTAGATTATTCGCTAGTGTAATAGCCATGAATTGTCACCTCCTGTAATTGAATTACCACTAGTATGATATGAAAACAAGTATTTCGTCAATAGGTATGATCCCCACTGCTATCAAGCTAGCTTTGTCAAACGACAAACTTGAACTTGGCTATGCCTCCGAGTAAAATAACAAATACCATGATTGGATTTGAGTACATGAAGAAAATATCCCGGACATCCCCGTCTAAAATAGTGCTTTTGGTGATAGACGGCGTAGGCGGTCTACCTCATCCTGAAACCGGTAAAACAGAACTGGAGTCAGCCAGGAAGCCCAACCTGAATCGCATAGCCAGGGACTCCCTTTGCGGGCTCATTGACCCGATAAGCCCAGGAATTACGCCGGGGAGTGCCCCGGGGCACCTAGCCATCTTTGGCTATGACCCTGTCAAATACAATATCGGGCGGGGAGTCGTGGAAGCCTTGGGAATAGATTTAGAACTGAAGCCCGATGATATCGCGGCCCGGGGCAATTTCTGCACCCTTGATAACAAGGGAATCATCGCCGACAGGAGGGCAGGACGGATTTCCACAGAGAAAAATACCGAGTTATGCCGCTCATTGAATAATATCGCCATAAATAGAGCTGAGATCTCCGTGCTGCCGGTGAAAGAACATAGATTTGTGCTCATCCTCCGAGGCGAAGCTTTGTCTCCTGAGCTAGCAGATTCTGACCCCCAGCAACTAGGGCTGGCACCCAAAAAGATAGAGGCGTTATCGCCGCAGGCACAGAAAACAGCGGAAATTGCCAACGAATTCGTATCTCAAGCAAGAAGCCTCTTACAAGGTGAAGCCCCCGCCAACATGGTGCTTCTGCGCGGCTTCTCTCGTCGCCCCGACATTCCCCCTATATCTGAGATCTATAAATTAAAGCCGGCAGCCATCGCCACGTATCCTATGTACCGGGGACTGGCCAGGTTGGTGGGGATGCAGGTGCTGCCGGGTGGCGAAAGCATAACAGAGCAACTGAACAGCCTACGCCGCTACTATGCAGATTATGATTTTTTCTTCGTCCATTTTAAGAGCACCGACGCCAGAGGGGAGGACGGCAACTTCCGGGCTAAAGTTCAGGCCATTGAGGAACTTGATAATGCCCTCCCCGGCCTGCTCAGCTTAGACCCAGAGGTCCTGATTATCACTGGAGACCACTCTACCCCCGCAACCTTAGCCATGCATAGCTGGCATCCAGTCCCTTTCATGCTGAAGTCCAAATGGTGTCGCCCCGATAATGTCACTGAGTTCTCGGAACGAGCCTGCCTTGCTGGTGGTATGGGGCGTTTTCCGGCTACGGAAATCATGCCCTTAGCTATGGCTAATGCTTTAAAATTGGACAAGTTTGGCGCCTAATGAGAAGAAATACTAAGCACTAAATACGAAATGCTAAACAATATCAAAATCCCAATGAGAAAAACAGGAAGGCTTGGACAATGTCATTTCGAGGCGCCCTTTCCTCTTGTTGCTATGCCAGGACAGACCCTAGACAAAAGCCCTCTCATCTAGTATACTAAGTAGTAGGGATAAAGCACCACGACATGTTTTTCCCTGAGCTTTAGCCTCTGTGTTGTTTGGGGATTAAGGGACAAAAGTGACGAGAGTAGAGGGAAAGGAGGTGAGGGGGAGAAATGAGGTGTTGTTTTTTGGGTTTTATGAAGGAGGTGATGCTATATGGAGGTGAGAATTGTGCCATGGAAAAGCCGCGATGCCCCCGGTCGAGGGGCGATAAGGCGATAGAAAACTGATGAAAGGAGAGGAGAATGAAAAAGATATTTACTATTCTGTTGACTCTGGCGCTGGTCCTGAGCTTCAGCGTGGTGGCCACGCCGGTTAGCGCTGATGTCCCTTATGCTGAGCTGACGGCAAACATCACCGACCCTGTGAACGGTGTTGACATTATGGGCGGTGTCGAGTTTACCGTCACCGCCAACGTGACAAACAACGGGACTTGGAAGGCAAAGGATGTTAGGGCAACCATAGAGTGGAGCGGCAATGCTACCCTGCAGGCAGGTCAGGTTGCCACCAAGAGTGTAGGAGCCGAAGAATACTTTGGCGTTAACTGGTCTGCTGAGGTATCTTGGACTCTTGTCTGCACTGGTGCGGGTGTTGTAAGTATAAATGTCACTCCGTCAGGTAAGGACGACGGTACCCTCAACGATATAGTTCCAGGTCGCCTCCACTCTGGCACGGTAAGCATTGAGCAGAAGAAAGTTCTCGAGGTGACCATTGTCGCGCCTAACAACTTCGATGCGTTTAATGTCACTAAGGAGTTTGATGTCACCGCCAACGTGAAGAACATCAGCTCCCTCAACGCGACGAATGTCAAGCTGACCATATCCATAGACCGCTATGCTGAGCTGAATGCAGGTGAGTACGCCACCAGGACGGTGGGCATACTTGACTCTGGCGCTACATCAACAAATTACACCTGGACCGTCGAATGTACCGGTGACGGCTTTAGCAGGATAACCGTCAGTCCATCGGGCAAGGTTCAGGGCGAGGTCGAGTTGGAAGACATACCCCCCGACGCCCTTACACCCGCCACCATTACCGTTGAGCAGGGAGTCTTCGATAAAGCGTCCATAGACCTTGTCGAGGGCTGGAACCTCATCTCGCTGCCTCTCGTCCCCCTCGACTCAGATATCGATGCGGTGCTGGCTGGCATCCCGGACTACGTCATCAGCGTCTGGCACTATGATACCGCAATCGCCGACTGGCGCACCTTCGTTCCCGATGCTCCATCCGATCTTGACTCGATGGAAGACGGCAAAGCCTACTGGATTAACATGGAGGCAGCGAACCAGACACTGAATTTAGCCGGCACGGAAAATCCAGTACCTCCGGCACTGCCGCGAGATTACGACGTGGTAGCCGGCTGGAACATGGTCGGCTTCAAGTCCGCTACTAATGTAACGGCTAAAGATTACCTTGATGGCACGGAATACGTTAGGATATACGGGTTTGAGAATGACACTTGGTTCACAATTCCGGGGCCGAATTATACTACCCCCGAGATGGAGCCAGGCCGCGGTTACTGGGTGGCATTCACAGAACCAGGAACAATTTATCCATAAGTGTGGGAGTGTAAATAGTGTAAATTATGGAGGCGCGGAGAACGATAAATAAATTAACAGGACGAAGCGCCGGCAGGCTAACAGGAGCCCTCGGGCTCTTGTTAGCCCTGTGCCTCATCGCTGGCGGCGTCATGCCAGCCTATGCCATCGAACCACCGCCAGAAATGTCCCACCAGTTCTATGGCACTGTAAGTTTCAACGGTGACCCGGTGGCTGAATGGACACTGGTGGAGGCTTTCGTGGACGACGTCAAAGAGGCGGAGACCACCGTGGATGGTGAGGGGAGGTATGGCTACGACCCAATATTCAGGGTGTCGGGCACGGCTGGTGCCACGGTGACATTCTACGTTGACGGCATCGAGGCAGATGAGGATGCTACCTGGGTGTCGGGCAAGGTGCAAGAACTTAATCTGACAATTCATGAAGGGCCAGAACCGCCAGTGCAATATAAGCTGACCATCTCCAGCACCACTGGAGGTTCTGTAACCACCCCTGGCGAGGGGGTGTTCACCCGTTACGCCGGGACAGTGGTCGCCCTCTTGGCAGAAGCTGAGGCAGGCTATCAGTTTGTCGAGTGGACTGCGCCGGCGGGCACATTCGGTGACGCGAGTGCCGCCGAGACTACCTTTACCATGCCGGCTCGAAATGTAACTGTCACCGCTAACTTCGGCGTGACCCACAACCTCGCCAGGGCAGCAGACCCTCCCGCCGGTGGGGATGCGATTGATGTGGCCGCTAAAGGTGCTTACGCAGCAGGCGTAGCAGTCAGCATAAAAGCGGTAGCCACCTCGGGCTACGGCTTTGTTGACTGGACGGCAGATCCGGCGGTCACATTCGCTGATGCGACTGCAGAAGAGACCACCTTCACAATGCCGGATCAAGCTGTAACTGTCACCGCCCACTTCGGCGTGGCCTACAACCTCACCAGGGCAGCAGACCCTGACGGCGGTGGGGCTGCGATTGATGTGGGTGCTAAAGGTGCTTACGCAGCAGGCGCAGCAGTCAGCATAAAAGCGGAACCCGCAGCGGGCTATGGGTTTGTCAACTGGACGGCAGATCCGATGGTCACATTCGATGATGCGACTGCAGAGGAGACCACCTTCACAATGCCGGGTCAAGCTGTAACTGTTACCGCCCACTTCGAGGGGGTGTCGCCGCCTCCAGGGGTTCCGACGGTTACCACACAAGCCGCCACTGACATCTCCTCCTACTCAGGCAGCGTGCACATGAGCTACACTGTGGGGGACTTCAACCCGGTGGAAGTGCGTTTTGCCTGCAAGAGGCCCGCCGACCCGGCCTGGTTTTATACTACTTGGGTGTCTAGAACAGCAGATGGCACCTATACTGAGGTGCTCACAGGGCTCATTTCGCAGACGGGGTATGAGTTCAAAGCCCAGCTTAAGTATAACGGCACTGTGATTGAAGGTGCTACCCGTCAATTCACCACAGCCACAGGGGCCAGCATGGGTTTAGATGCTTTATTAGGTTCTTTAGGTTGTTTTATTGCTACCGCAGCCTACGGAACTCCCACCGCTGAACAGATCGATGTGTTGCGAGAGTTCCGGGATGTCGTGTTGCTGGAAAGCACCGTGGGCTCTCAATTTGTTGCCCTGTACTACCGGCTTAGCCCTCCCATCGCGGATTTCATAGCAAGAAGTGGCCTTTTGAGGACTCTTGTCAGGGAGCTCCTGGTTGACCCCATTGTTTGGATCGTTGAAGCTACCGGGGACATATGGCGGAATTAGGCAGGGTGTGTTGACGAGTCCGGTGACTTCGATGATTGCCAGGGAACGAAGATGAAGATTATATGTCAATGACCAAAATCTAGAACAAAATGAGTCTTGGTATTCAAATTTGGAATTTCGGATTTGTTTAAGGTTTAGAATTTCGTACAGATAGTGGGAGTTAATTCTCCCTGGAATTTGTAAAGATTACCGCCAAATTAAGTATCCAGAGGTACTTCTCCAGAGTCAAAACCTCAAAGGATAACCCAGAGATAGAGAGGTTCAATGAGAACTTAGAGTATGAATGGCTTTACAACTTTAATCTATCTTTAGACCCCTTTAGACCCTGAAGAGCTCAATCCCCGGCTAACCGAATGGCTTATTGAGTATAATTTCAACTGCCCACACCAATCTCTTGGCTATCTTACCCCCGTAGAGTATATTGAAAAGGAACTTTCTAAAATATGCTGTCCAGTGTTACCCATGTGGTCAGCCAGGACAGTTCCTAGACAAAGGCCCTCTCAGCTAGTATACTAAGTAGTAGGTATAAAGCACTACGACATGTTTTTTCCTGAGCCTTAGCCTCTGTGTTGCTTGGGGATTAAGGGACAAAAGTGCCGAGAGTAGAGGGAAAGGAGGTGAGGGGGAGAAATGAGGTGTTGTTTTTTGGGTGGTCACTTGGTCACCGGGTAGCTAATGATGCAACCGACCTAAAGAGGGTCGGTTTTTGTGTTTTATGAAACGGGTGATGCTTATGGAAGTGAAAGCTCTGTGCTAGACAGGCCGCGATGCCCCTAGTCGAGGGGGCGATAAGGCAACAAAAAACTGATGAAAGGGGAAAAATGAAAAAGATATTCAGTATTTTGTTAGCTCTGGTGCTGGGCGTGAGCCTGATGGCAACGCCGGCACTGGCAAGTAGCTCGCCCGTCTGGCACACCGCCGACCAGCAGACGAATAGCGGGAACACCACAGCCGGGTCGGTTGCCAAGCCCGGCAATCTTACTGAAGGCAACCTTGTCATTCTCATCATTGTGAAGCAGAACAGCCTCAACACAACCGACCCTGGCATCATACCTCCCGACGGTTTTAATCTTATCCGCTACGAGCATGACTCAGCAGCCACAGCACGGCCCGAGGTGCTGGCCTATTGGAAGATTGCGACCGACAGCGAACCCGCTACTTACAACTTCACAGTGGAGCATGACGACCCACAATGGAAGGCAATCGCCGGGAGGGTTACCGGACACTGTCCGACAACTCCCATCGGAAAACATAGTGGAACTCACTCAGGCGACACCACCGTAACCAGCTTGGCAATTCCGGGAATTGCAACAAGCAAGGACAACGTGCTGCTTGTTGGAGCTGTTGTTGCACGTGGAGATGCGGCAGCCCCGACGAATTTTGCAAAACCTGCTACGATGGACGAACTTTGGGCGATAGACGGTTCGGGTTCGGGCAGTGATGGGGCGCCCGGCACAGGCGGCGGCGAAGAGGCCTTTGTAACACAAGGTGCTACGGAAACACGGACTTTCAATTGGACCGGTGCGAGTCATGCCGCCGGACTAATGTTTGAGATTTTGCTGGCCAACTACGCACTCACCATGGCAGTAGCTCCTACCGGTAGTGGAAATGCAATTGATTTGACTAATGCTTCACCTTACGCAGCAGGCACTATAGTCAACATAACTGCAGCAGCCGCCCCAGGCTATCAGTTTGTCGACTGGACAGCGACTGCGGGTGAATTCGGTAATGTAACCGCCGCGGAGACTATCTTCACCATGCCGACTCAAAATGTAACCGCCACCGCAAACTTTGTGGAGGTGCCACTGCCGCAGGTTACTACACAAGCCGCCACTAACATCACCTCCTACTCAGCCATCGTGAACATGAGCTACATTGTGGGGAACTTCAGTTCGGTGGAAGTGCGTTTTGCCTGCAAGAGGTCCACCGACCAGGCCTGGTTTTATACTACTTGGGTGTCTAGAACAGCAGATGCCACCTATACTGAGGTGCTCACAGGGCTCGCTTTGCAGACGGAGTATGAGTTCAAAGCCCAGCTTAAGTATAACGGCACTGTGATTGAAGGTGCTGCCCATCGATTCACCACAGCCAGAGGGCCCCGCATAGGTTTTTGTTTTATTGCTACCGCAGCCTACGGAACTCCCACCGCTGAACAGATTGATGTGTTGAGAGAGTTCCGGGATGTGGTGTTGCTGGAAAGCACCGCGGGCTCTCGATTTGTTGCCCTGTACTACCGGCTTAGCCCTCCCATCGCGGATTTCATAGCAAGAAGTGACCTTTTGAGGACTCTTGTCAGGGAGCTCCTGGTTGACCCCGTTGTTTGGATGGTTGAAGCTACGGGGGACATATGGCGAAAGGGTTGATGTCCTCCCACCTGGAGGACGGCAAAGCCTGGCGAATCGAGGCTGTGATTGGATAATGAAAGCGCAGATAACTGGAAATGACTTGAGAGGACGAAGGGCCGGAAGGCTGGCCGGGGCCCTGGGGCTCCTGTTAGCCCTGTGCCTCATCGCTGGCGGCGTCATGCCAGCCTATGCCATCGAACCACCGCCAGAAATGTCCCACCAGTTCTATGGCACTGTAAGTTTCGACGGTGACCCGGTGGCTGAATGGACACTGGTGGAGGCTTTCGTGGACGACGTCAAAGAGGCGGAGGCCACCGTGGATGGTGAGGGGAGGTATGGCTACGACCCAATATTCAGGGTGTCGGGCACGGCTGGTGCCACGGTGACATTCTACGTTGACGGCATCGAGGCAGATGAGGATGCTAGCTGGGAGTCGGGCAAGGTGCAAGAACTTAACCTGACAATTCATGAAGAGCCAGAACCGCCAGTGCAATATAAGCTGACCATCTCCAGCACCACTGGAGGTTCTGTAACCACCCCTGGCGAGGGGGTGTTCACCTATTACGCCGTGACAGTGGTCGACCTCTTGGCAGAAGCTGAGGCAGGCTACCGGTTTGGTAACTGGACAGCGACTGCGGGTGAATTCGGTAATGTAACCGCCGCGGAGACTATCTTCACCATGCCGACTCAAAATGTAACCGCCACCGCAAACTTTGTGGAGGTGCCACTGCCGCAGGTTACTACACAAGCCGCCACTAACATCACCTCCTACTCAGCCATCGTGAACATGAGCTACATTGTGGGGAACTTCAGTTCGGTGGAAGTGCGTTTTGCCTGCAAGAGGCCCACCGACCCGGCCTGGTTTTATACTACTTGGGTGTCTAAAACAGCAGATGGCACCTATACTGAGGTGCTCACAGGGCTCGCTTCGCAGACGGAGTATGAGTTCAAAGCCCAGCTTAAGTATAACGGCACTGTGATTGAAGGTGCTACCCGTCGATTCACCACAGCCACAGGGGCCGGCATGGGTTTAGATGATTTATTAGGTTATTTAGGTTGTTTTATTGCTACCGCAGCCTACGGAACTCCCACCGCTGAACAGATCGATGTGTTGAGAGAGTTCCGGGATGTGGTGCTGCTGGAAAGCGCCGCGGGCTCTCGATTTGTTGCCCTGTACTACCGGCTTAGCCCTCCCATCGCGGATTTCATAGCAAGAAGTGACCTTTTGAGGACTCTTGTCAGGGAGCTCCTGGTTGACCCCGTTGTTTGGATGGTTGAAGCTACGGGGGACATATGGCGGAATTAGGGAGAGTGTGTTGACGAGTCCGGTGACTTCGATGATTGCCAGGGAACGAAGATGAAGATTATATGTCAATGACCAAAATCCAAAACAAAATGAGTTTTGGTATTTAAATTTGGAATTTCGGATTTGTTTATGGTTTACTAGCCCGGTTTAGCTTTCTCGTTCGGGCTGAGCCGCCTCCACCAAACCTGCTTGTTGCAGTGCTTCCATAAGGCGGGCAGCTCTAGGATAGCCAATACGAAGACGGCGCTGTAAGAAAGAAGTAGAGATATGTTTATATTCTTGTGCCAGGCGCTTTGCCTCTTCCAAAAGAGGGTCGGGGGGAGCATCTATCTGTGCACTTAATGGGCGCTCAGCCACCTCATCAAAGTCGACAGAGCTCATCTCAATCTGCCGCTGGTTTCCCCAGAAATACACCAATCTCTCGATTTCGACATCAGAAACAAAGCTTCCTTGAAGACGTTTAGGCTTGCTGGCTTCGGTAGGCATGTAGAGCATATCCCCTCTACCTAGCAATTTCTCAGCACCTACCATGTCAAGTATGGTCCTGGAATCTACGTGAGAAGTGACTGCAAAACTAATGCGGGTAGGAAAGTTAGCTTTAATAAGGCCGGTAATTACATCTACTGAAGGGCGTTGTGTAGCTACGACGAGATGAATGCCTGTAGCCCGAGCCAATTGAGCTAACCGACAAAGCGCATGTTCCACCTCATCGAAAGCTGTCATCATTAAATCAGCCAGCTCATCGATGACGAGCACTAAATATGGCAACTCTTCTCCAGGTGAGCGGTCTTTGTTATAACCCTCAATATTGCGTACTCCCGCCTGAGCAAACTGACGATATCGACCATCCATCTCCTGACTAAGCCATCTTAAAGCCTTTATCGCCTTATTAGTATCCACAACCACAGGGGCAAGTAGATGGGGCACTCCATTAAAAGTCACTAACTCCACCCTCTTGGGGTCAACCATGATGAACCGAACGTCGTCGGGGCTGTTGTGTAAAAGCAAGCAACAAATAATAGAATTAAGACAAACAGTTTTACCACTGCCAGTAGCTCCAGCGATAAGCAAATGTGGCATCCTGGTTAGGTCTGCTGCCATCGCCTCACCACCAGCACCTTTACCCAAAGCGATAGCTACCTTGGAGCGGGCTTTAATCTTCTGAAAAGCAGCGCTCTCTATCGCACTGCGAAGGGCAACTGAGCCAAACACAGTGTTAGGAACCTCAATGCCCACCACCGATGCCCCAGGCACGGGAGCCTCAATCCTGATGCTGGAAGCAGCTAGTGCTAAAGCTAAATCATTGCCCAAAGAGGTAATGCGTTCTACCCTTACCCTGGTTCTGGATACTTCTTCCGATTTCGTTTCATAGCTACCATTCCTCCCCTTTTCGCGTACTTCTCTATATTTTCTGTCCCAACCAGGCTCAACACCAAACTGTGTCACGGTAGGACCCATGTTTACCTGCACAACCTTGGCTTCTACACCATAGCTCGCTAGAGCTTCCTCAATCAATCGGGCTCGTTGGTCAATGTCTTCCCTGTCCAATTTCACCTCAGCCGGCTTATCCAAGATATCAATCGGTGGAAGATGCCACCCTCCGGGGGTGAGAATTGGTTCGTGTTCTGATTGCCACACGGGGGGAGAAGGAAGTAGCGCAGGCTTTGCCTCCGCTTCATTAACTACCCCTACTTCAGTGGAAGTAGCTTCGAGAGGGATAGCTTTAGCAGGAGCTCGCCGGGGAAAGATGACCCTGGGGCGGAGTCGGAAAACTCTGGTCAAGAGACGCCAGCTATTCTTAGCAGCGCTCCAAAACTTCCGAGGGATGACAAAAATAATGCCCAGAAGGACAAGTCCGGCTACCCGAAGCCCTCCCACGCTATTAGAAGCACCTATTATGCTTTGCCCGATTCTACCTCCCAATGTAGCTTCACTGAAAGGACCCTCTCCAGGAGCAAAGAAAGCAAGGATTCCCCATACAGCAAAAGCCAGGCTAATGCCCCCGAGAAACCAATTCCATTTCTTCGCGAGGGCAAAGAAGCGTCTTCTAGCTATCACCCAATTCTTTATCGAGACAAAGAAACCTCTCTTTACTATCACGAAAATTATCACCGCCAGCGCAACAAACAGTATGACCGGTCCAATTCCAAATAACTCGAGAATGCTCTTCCCTGCTCTGGTGGCCCAGGCAACCAAGGGGGGTACAAACACATACAGCAAGATTATTATTACGACAATTAAGATAAGCCTTCGTCCCACCGGTGAAGCGATGGAGCTAAAAAAACGCTTCCATGCTGGGCGGCTTTCGTTTGCCTTCCGCCCCGGCTTAGACCTACTTCTTGCTTTAGACACGGAGTTATGCCCCTAGCTCGTCGGCTTCCTCTGGGTTTTCCCTACCTCCACAACCACAGGAATGATGACAGGACGACGATGAATTTGTTTATAAAAAAATCTGCTCAGAGAATCTTTTACTTTGGCATCAACGAAGCCTGGTTCACCCAAGCGTCCTCTAGAAGTGAATGTTTTTCCTTTCTCTAAAGCAGCTAGCACCACATCTCGGCCTTTCTCAATCAATGTCCGTTCCTCTCCAGCATCGACAACGCCTCGCGTTATAATGCGCGGCCTTTCAGCTAGTTTACCACTTTCAGCATCAACAGCAATGGTCACCACAACGACGCCGTCTCGCGAAAGTAATCTGCGGTCCCGAAGCACAACGCCATCCAGCTCGCCTGTTATCAGGCCGCTTACATAGATAACTCCGACACGGGTTCTATCAACCACCTTTCCCGAATCTTGCCCGAGTTCAAGCACATCCCCGTTCTCAAGGACAAAAATGTTATCTTTGGGCATACCCATACTTTGAGCTAAGCTGGCATGCAAGCTTAAATGGCGATACTCACCATGAACAGGAACAAAGAATTTAGGCTTAACCAAATTAAGCAAAAGCTTCAACTCCTCTTGACTACCATGCCCGTGGACATGAACTTGAGCCAGCTTGCCATAAATTACATTGGCACCTTGACGGAAAAGGCTGTCTGTAGTCTTGCTAACCAATGTCTCATTGCCGGGAATAGGGGTTGCTGAAATCACCACGGTGTCGCCAGGGACTATCTGAACTCGACTACTGGGGTCGCGATTAGCCATGCGCACCAAGGCAGAGGTGGGCTCACCTTGACTTCCCGTGCTCAACACGATAACTCGATTGTGAGGCAAGGTCTTAAGTTCGTCCAAGCGACAAATAATGCCGGGGGGAGCAGTAAGATAACCCGTTTTCAATGCCATGCTCACTATCTCCTTCATGCTCCGCCCGATGATAAATACACGGCGACCCTGTTTAACGGCAACATCAAATACTTGCTGTACGCGAGATATAAGAGAGGCGAATGTAGTTACGATTACCCTTCCCTTTGCCTCGCTTACAATCCGATCTAAAGTATCGCTAACCACTCTCTCGGAAGGAGTATATCCAGGAAGCTCGGCATAGGTGGAGTCAGAAAGAAGAAGCAAAACACCCTTTGCCCCTAGCGAAGCTAATTGGTTAAAGTTAGTAGCCTCGCTAATGACCGGGGTATAATCGATCTTAAAATCCCCACTGTGAACTACAATTCCCAGGGGAGTGTGAATTATCAGCCCTACACAATCAGGAATACTATGGCAAACAGAGAAAAACTCTATGGTGAAATTACCTAGTGTAATCCTGCTCCCCGGGCTGACCAAATTCAATTTTGCGTCAGTTTTCACCCCTCGTTGCTTGAGTTCCAGGAGAATCAGCTCTCGAGTGAACTTGGTAGCATAAATGGGAGGGGCGATGCGAGATAAAATGTAAGGCAGCGCCCCAATGTGGTCTTCGTGCCCGTGAGTAATCACTATCCCCCTTAATTTTTGCTGTCTCGCCAAAAGATAGCTAATATCTGGGATAAGCAAGTCAACTCCCAGCATCTCCTCGCTAGGGAACATAAGTCCGGCATCAATGACGACGATGTCATTGCCATATTCCAGTGCCATCATGTTCTTACCAATTTCACCTAATCCGCCTAGAGGGATGACTCTTAATTTATGTGTTGGCATGGTTTTTCCTTTCCTTTCATTCAGGACATGGTTCTAAAACAAGGTTAATTGTTGAGATTCAACTGCGTCTTGAGGCAGGTCCTTACCTTGAGCTAATATCTGCGGAATCCTGAGCATATCCGTTTCGATGGTCCGGCGCAGAGAGCCCTGATGGAGAGCCGCCGCAGGATGATACATGGGGTAATAAATGACGCCTCCTGACTTTCGTGGCTTTCCATGAATCTTGCCTATGCTCTCATTGGGAAAATATCGAGCTAGAGAGTAACGTCCTAAAGTAATAATCATTTGGGGCTGAATTATCTCTATTTGACGGTCAAGCCATTTGCGGCAATCCTGTATCTCCGCTGGTAGCGGGTCACGGTTTTGGGGAGGACGACACTTAATTACATTGGCAATATAAACTTCCTCCCTGCGTAAACCAATTGAGGCTAACAGTTGGTCCAGAAATTGCCCTGCTGGCCCGACGAAAGGACGCCCTTGCTGGTCTTCGTGCCACCCTGGCGCCTCACCGATAAAAAGTAAATCCGCGTCCTCGGCCCCCTCACCAGGCACCACCTTAGTGCGATACTTAGCTAGCTCACAATCCCGGCAAGCTATAATTTCCTCACAAAGTTGTGCTAAAGCTGACATCTAATTCGATGGTAGCATATCTACCTTTGCCGGTCAATTTGGACCCTTGCTAGACCAGGACTGCTCAACTTATTTACTCTTCCTCCTCATCCTCATCCTGCTCCCAAATAGGCTCGGTGAATTGGTCAATAAATTCAGCCGTAACTCTCTTCGCTATTCTATCCATCTCCTCGTCTACTTGCTTAGCAAGATGGCCAAGCTCGGTCAAGTCAAGTGTAATTCCTAACATTTCAGTTAGGATACCAAGCACAGCTAGGGAGGCTTTGGGATTTGCTATTTGCGTGGCATACGCTGGCACTTCACCCAGCAAGCAAATGCCTTCCATCCCCCTTTCCTTAGCCATTCCCAATATCAATCCATTCAATCCAGCGATGCGAAGGTTACCTCTAAGAACCACATTATGTTTGCTTAACTCGTCAACTAAGCTAGAAGTTGTCGCTGCTCCCCAAACCTTCATTTCTTCACTATGGTGGATGCGTGTCACCGCAGCAGCACAACTATATACCCTTGCCACCTTAAGTTTTTGCGCTACGTCCAAAACACAGTTAACCAGCTCATATCCTTTGAAAGCAGGCTGTTCCTCACCAATAAAAATCACCAAGCTTTTCCCCGCCTTAGCAGACTGCCAATAATAAAACTTGCTCTCAGGAAAACGAGGGCTTTCAACCACGTTGTCTCTAATTGTGACACCCATTGGTTCAAAGAAGTTAATAGGTTCAATCTCCCCTATTTCCACAGCATTTAGCTTCTCCACAAGATACTTCGCTGCGGTTAGGGAAACGTCGCCAATGCCAGGCCAGGAGGCAAGCATGGAACAATTCTTAGGGCGTGGCTGTTTATAAAGCTTTATTACGTCTTTCATATATATCTTATCTTCCCTTTGTCGTCACTGATACATGAGAGCAATATAAAGGAGGAGTTTGCAAAATCCCGCCAACCCATCTTGCTTCCTGCCCTATGCCAAGAAGCTCTTTTAGCACTTGATACACGTTACCGGCAATCATAGTATCCTTCACTCTCCCCACTATCTCACCATTCTCTACCTTATATCCCAGCAAAACGTTGCCACCGAAGTCACCACCCAGAAGATTACCCTGGTCAGCACCAATAAGTTGCTCCACAATTAATCCTTCTTTCATATCTTCCACCATCGCCTGGAAAGAAACATCTCCTCCGCTTAAAATAAGAGAGCTTATAGCTGGGCTGGGAAAACCACCACCTGCCCGCTGGCCGTTACCGGTGCTCTGAGTGCCAGCTAAAGCTGCTGTTTGTAAATCATAAAGGAAATTCGTCACTACTCCATTTGTAACAAGCGGTAGACGCTGGCTGGACACCCCCTCGTCATCAAAAGGATAACTCCCTACACCGTAAGCTATGGTAGCATCATCCCATAAGCTCAGCTTTTTGTCAAAAACTTGCTCCCCCAGTTTACCTTTTAAAGGCGAAGCCCCCTCGAGGACCGTTTTGCCGTTAAACGCCAGCACTAGAGGGCTCAGTAAAGCACTAGCTACTCCATGAGGTGTAAAAATTATTGGCAGCAGCTTTGTGGACACGGCAGCTTTTTTCTTAGCCATTTCCAGTTGCCATATCACTCTATCAGCCAGGTCATCAATCCCGATAAAATCGGGACGACATGAGCTTTCGCTATCACCCACAAAAAGCATATCTGTATCCCGAACAAGAATGCCTTCCAAGCTAAGGCTAAAAAAGCTGCTGCCATAACTTCCCTCACCGCCTTGAGAATTAATTAAGGAGATAGAGCTTGTCCCCTTGGTTACTTGAACATCGCAAAGGATATCAGGAGTATGCCCCCTAATCTTGGCTATAAGCTCCTTCCCGATCACAACCATCCTCTCCATAGCTATTTCTTCTACTTTAGGGTCGAAGATGCACACTTCCGAATAGTCCCGGGAGGAAGGAAATTGAAAATTGGCCGGACTGCCAAATTGAGAAGTTTCCACGGCCATGCCAACCAAAGCTTCCCAACCGCCCCCTCCACTAGCAGTAGCAAAGCCAATTCTGCCCTCCCTGAAAATTCGCAAGGCAATACTGCTACTCTCCTTGGTCTGAACTTGTTTTACTTCATTGGCTTCAAACTGTATCGGCATTGCCCGAGAAGAAACCAAGAAAACTTCAGCTTGCTCAGCCACCTTACGAGCAGAGCGGAGAACCTCCATAAGATGTTCCATCTTAAATTCTAATTCCTAATATCTAAACCCTAAACAATATCAAAATTCAAACGTAAAAAATCAAAATTACAATTCAAAATGCAAGAATACTTCATCTTCTTCCTTTCAGGGTCAATATACTGGTGGCAAGGATATTCGCAATCTCCGTGGCTTCTCTCAGAAGTCTATTAACGATCTCCTTGTCACCTCTACCGGAATCTCTGAGCAGTCCCAACCAAAACTTGCATTCGTTTGCGGACTTCAGGGCGTGAGTAAAGAAATTGGTATAATCCTTCCGTGAGGAAGCCGCCTGAGCCTCAATCACATTAGCGCCAATACTAGTAGCACTTCTTAAAAGCTGGTCAGTGACAATCCTCGAAGTTTGTTCTACTGGCAATCGGTCTACGAATCCTATTACATCCAATGCGAATCTGTAAACACGAGCCTGAAATTCATCTTTAAATTTTGCCTTGTCATTTTGCATTTTTATTTTTGCTCTTTTATCATCCCACGTATTGGCATTTGTTTCGAATTTCGGATTTAGTATTTAGTAGTTGCTTCTTATCTGCCTCCTATCACACAACGGCGAATTCTGATATGGGGACTCCCGTTAGAAACGGGTAGCGGATATTGCCCCCCTTTGCCACAGCCACCACCCTGATTCATCTCCATGTCATTGCCTATGGCATCTATATTTTGCAAGGTAGTAAAAACATTACCAGTTAGCACCACGGGGCGCAATAACTCTGCTAATCTCCCCCGGCGAATCATGTAAGCTTCTCCAGCAGAGAAGGTAAACATCTCCAGGCTAGTCATCCCGCCGTACCAATCCTTAACATAGACGCCTTCCTCAATGTCACCAAGCATTGCCTCGAACGAGGCACTACCTGGCTTAATAAAGGTATTGCTCATTCGCACGATGGGGGGAAAGAGGTAATTAATGGCTCGAGCATTCCCCGTAGCCCTTTCTCCCATCTTAGCCGCTGTTTCTCGGGAATGAAGCCTTCCCTCCAGAATGCCCTCCCGGATAAGATAGGTTTTCGTTGCCGGCGTCCCTTCATCATCGTATTTATAACTTCCCCGCAAGTTAGGGATAGTAGCATCATCAATGATATTTAGATGCTTGCCGCCAAATCTTTTCCCCAGGACCATGATTTGCCGCAGGTTTTCATTTTGATATACAAAATCCGACTCGGATAAATGCCCGAAGGCTTCATGAGCGAAGACTCCAGCCAGAATAGGGTTCAAAATTACGGTATACTCTCCACCTTTTACCTGGGGGGCAGAAAGAAGGGCTGCGGCACGCCTCGCTATCTCCCCAGCTTGCTCATGTAGCCTCTCCACGGCGGAAAACTCGCCATTACCTCCCAGGCTTAGTCCTGCTTGTTGAACCTCGTTATCCTCACGAGCTATGGCTGCCAATCGTAAAGTCAGGTCAGTTTTAGCTTGCTCTATGTAACTACCTTCAGAATTGGCGAAAATACTTTGCCTCCTGGCATCTCGGTAATTGATTCTTGAGCTTTGAATCTTCGGACTGCTTAATATAATGTCGTTGTATTCATCTAGAAGCTCTTTCTTCGCTGCTAACGGCATAGCCGTGGAACCCTTTTCCAATTGTGGCACAACCGTCTCCACTACAGGCTCCGTAGGGAAAAGCTTAAATGATTCCCTGCCTGCTAACCTTGCCTCCTCCACTGCCAGAGCTACCTTGTCCCGCAGTCCGCCAAGACGATTAAAGCTGACGAATCCCCAACTACCTTGGACTAACGCACGAATATTGCCACCGGAATTACGAGCCCTGCTTATCTCCTCCAATCTCTTCCCCCTGTAGGCAATGTTGGTAGCCTGGCTCTCCTCAAAATGGATTTCAATATAGTCGGCATCATGGCCTTTCAAGGCATCAGTAATCACGTCGCGCATGCCTATATTGTAGCTTTTGACACGAATAAAGGCAAAGAGCCGTGCTCATTCTGAGCCGCCTCTCTTTTGTCATTGCGAGCCCTTTTCCTCTTGTCATTGCGAGCACCTGAAAGGTGCGCGGCAATCCCCTATCCCACCGAGATTGCTTCGGCACTGTTGTGCCTCGCAACGACAAGGGGGAGTGTCATTGCTTTTTGAGGCGTGAAGGAATCCCTTTCTTCACGATTTAAATGGTGAACACTACGGTTGCTCCTTCTTGAAATTTTTGCATTTTGAGTTGTCATTTTGATTTTTACCCTTTGATTTTTGAATTTCAATGACCTTCTAATATAGTAGAATGTTGACCGAGCTTTAATTTATACCCATCTCCTGATATTATCTAGGTTACGGTAATGAAATTCATCGATAAACTGCTGAATATCAGCCGAAAAAACAAAAGCTGGCTTTGCATCGGACTTGACCCCGACCCTGAGCTTATACCCGGGGTAGACGTTCTACAATTCAACAAAGCCATTATCGAGGCTACCTCCGACCTGGTCTGTGCCTATAAGCCCAATCTAGCTTTCTATGAAGCTTTAGGGACCGAAGGGCTTGCTATTCTGGAGAAGACCATTAAACATATACCTGGTGATATTCCTGTAATTGGTGATGCCAAGCGCGGCGATATCGGTAACACTGCCAGGGCTTATGCCAGGGCTCTCTTTTCGGTTCTTGGCTTCGATGCCGCTACCGTCAATCCCTACCTCGGCTTCGATTCCATAGAGCCTTTTATTAACCACCAAGATAAAGGAGTATTTATCCTATGCCGAACATCAAACCGAGGAGCCACAGATTTCCAGGACCTTCACACCAATGGGCTACCACTATACGAAGCAGTGGCTCAAAAAGCTAAAGAATGGAATATTTATGGCAATATTGGCCTGGTAGTCGGGGCTACCTATCCTGAGGATTTGAAGAGGATTCGCTCAATTTGCCCCGAAATGCCTTTGCTTATCCCCGGCATTGGCGCTCAGGGAGGAGACTTGGCTTCAGCAGTTGGCTACGGGGTGGACGCCCAGGGCGAGAAGGCGATTATCAATGTGTCGAGGCAGATTCTTTACGCTTCCAAGGAAAAGGATTTTGCCCAAGCGGCTAGAAACATGGCTGAAAAAATCCGCAAGCAAATCAATGACTATAGAAATAAACCTCGGTGACATAGTCCGGTTGCGCAAAGCGCACCCTTGCGGCAGCCACGAATGGGAAGTGGTAAGGGCGGGCGCCGACATTGGCATTAAATGCCTCAAATGTCAGAGAAGGGTGCTTTTGGAAAGAGGGGTGTTTGAGAGAAGGGTGAAAGAATTTGTCTCCAAAAGTGACTAACTAACCAGCTTTGCGACAATAAAATCACCCTTCAATGGTTTGTGTAGTGAGGTAACAAAACAGGCTTTTGTGCAACCGAGTAATGCAACCTTAGTCAAAAGGAACAACCCAAAGGTGTTCTTTAACTGTCTTATCGCTTATGTCAGCGTACCAAATTTGAAGACTAGGGAATACCTTGCCTAGCTTCTGCCACGCTACTGGATATTGGTTCATACGTTGCCGTATGCCAGCTTTGAATCGCGCTGGAAGTCCGATTACCAGAACGTCGTCAGGGTTGTTCCTGTCTCTGGAAATGGCACGAAAGAAAGCTTCATAGAATTTGCGGGAACGAACAGACTTGTTAGAGTGAAAGCCAATAATCTCTACAAACCAGGTGGACTTGCCTCTTGTGGCGATGATATCTGCACCCGTCTCTCCCCACTTTCTTGAAGAAGACACGCTGCAGCCATTTCTTTTCAGGTAGCTACGAATTACCTGCTCCACTTCACTCGCCGTTATCAATTCAGGCATAGTATTGCTCCAAGTCAACAATCTGGACTTCTGTTGCCTGGCGCAACAAGATACTTTTTAGTTATGTTGGGCGAACATATGGACATTTATTTCTTGCACCCGTGAACGATTTAGTTCCCTTATGCTCAATTCTTTTTAATACCGCATTTGACCTTTCTATATCATTTGTTGACCGATTTATATAGAAAGCCGCATGAGATGCCCCCAAAATCTCATGTGTGAAATGACCAACCTTATATCTCTGAACAAAATCAGGCTGGACGGCTAATGCGGCTATCACAAAAACACCTTGATATTGATTAATATACTCAGCCTCGTTGATTGCCATACCTTTGTCTTTCAATCCAGCATATATCTGTTTATTTAATTCTATAAATTTGTTCATTTCACCGGGAGATAGAATAAAAACATAATCTTCGGGTCTCTCTTTCACTTTTTTGTCTAAATTTTTCCAATCAATTACCGCCACTGTTTGGTAATCTTTTTCTATATTGTCTTCATAAACTAATATTTCCATTTTTAATCTCCTGACCGATATCATAAACAGAAAGCTGCATTTGTTATTTTATACTCACGATTATTTTCCAACAAGGTGAGCGGTCGGTACTCTAGGTTCGCTGAGAATGTGACTTCAACCATCGTGGGAAACACAAGACGTCAGCAGACTAAACAATCTGAGTTTTTGTTGGATACACTGAGGTTGAACAAAACCGAGGAATGTTCAACCTCGTGACATTACGCAAATGGCAAGTTCGCCTGCGATGGTAACCGGACTCATCGCAAACAGTACTGTCTGTCCAACTGAGGCCATCTGGGCTGCTGACCCCTTCCAGGAAGCTAGTTAAAGGTCGTCCTCGCACCATTCAATAACATTGGTTGACCAGACGTTGCCTAAGGCTTTTTCCAGCACCGCCTTACGCGGCTCAGGTATGTCCAGCAGCATCCGCAGGGTGCGGTTTTCAAACTGGTGCAGGAACGGGCACCGCTTTCGTAGTGAAAGTATTGTACTTCTTGCTCCTCCATAGACCAAATAGTCGAGTGACCGGGCATGGGGCTCAACATGTTCTCGCACATGACCGCAAACCCGGTCGAGAAAGTACTCTATCTGCTTTTCCCGGTGCCGGGCAAACCGCGCCTGCGAGGAGCCGCCCTTTTTATGGCGGGCGTGCACCAGGCCCGTTCCCGTCTTGCTATCTACAAGCTTTGTGCCCTGGCAGATGCCAATACTGTATGCCCCTAGTCGGACCAGAACCAGGGCAATAAGGAAGTCATGACTGATAAGGGAACGCAACGGCCCAATATCATAGCCGTCAGTGATGTGTTCTTCTCCAATTGGGAACGGGGGTAGAATCAGGTACTTTCTCGGCAGACCCCAGAAAAGCACCGCCCCCGTTTCCGAGCCGCCAATAACCTCAGCCATACCTGACGGAATGGCCGTTGTGGCAAACACCTTTTCCAGCGAGTCTTTAACACTGGCTAGTGGCGTCCCCGGTGGCAGGTATAACGATACCGCTCTACCTTCCGTCAAGGCCAGCTCGTCCAGAAAGCCGAGCATCCTCGACCTGCCAAGGCGGAAGCTCCTTGAAATGAGCATAATATTACACCTCTGTTTGACGAAACACTGCGACTACATTCTGACTATGGTAACGCCATCGCCGCCCTCGCCTTGCCCGCCGGCTCGAAAGGACATGACCAGCGGGTGAGAGGCAAGAATCTCCCTGACAATCTGGCGCACGGTACCCATGCCGATGCCGTGAATGATGCGTACCTGGCTCAAGTTGGCCAGAGACGCTTCGTTAAGGTAATCTTCAAGCGCCAGTTCAACTTCGTCTGCCCTCTTCCCTCGCAAATCAAGCTCGAGGGGGACTGTCCGTTTGCTCAACCCCCTCGTTATCAGAGCGCCCTCCGGCTCTACGGAGCCGGTTGGTGGTATCCTCTTCTCCACACTGTCCAGGCTGAGAGTCATCTTCGCCCTCCCGGCATGGACTTCGACGAGCCCGCGTTCCTCAGACACTGAAAGTACTGTTGCTTGCAGACCCACCTCTTTTAGCCAGACAGTATCACCGGCGGTGATTGAGCCTATCTCGGCTTCCTTTTCATCTGTCTCTACTACCGCTCTTGCCCGCCACGCCTCGGTATTCAATTGCTCCTGTACCTCTGCCAGTGCCTTCTTTGCCTGCTCGATTCTCTCCCTGGATTTTTCCTTGCGTAATTCTGATGCCGCCTCTCGAACTTTCCCCTGTAGTTCAGCGGCCTCGCGAACGACCCGGTCACGGGTCTCCTGGATGACCTTCCGCTTCTCTTCTTCTAACTGACGGAGCCTGTTTCCCAGTTCAGCGTTCCTCTGCTCTGCCTCATCCCTTTCCTTCTCCAGGCTGCGGCGAAGCGCCTCAACATTTGTCTGCTCGGTCATCAAATGGGTAAGCAGGGCCTCGAGCTCCTGAGTGCCTTTGGAAAGCATATCTCCAGCACTGGTGACAATCTCCGCAGGCAATCCCAGGCGAGCCGCTGTAGCCAGAGCATTGCTGCCGCCCGGAATACCCACCGTCAGGTGATAGGTGGGCGTCATCGTAACCGGATCAATATCAAGAGCAGCGTTTTGCAGGCCGTCAGTAGTGTGAGCCAACGCCTTCAATTCGGTGTAGTGAGTGGTAGCCACGGTCATCGTTCGCTGTGATAAGAAATGGAGCAGGATAGAACGGGCGAGAGCCGAGCCTTCGCCCGGGTCGGTGTTGGTGCCCAGCTCGTCAAGAAGCACCAGGCTCTTTGCCGTGGCGCTGTTGATGATACGCACAATGTTGCCTATGTGCCAACTGAAGGTAGAAAGGGTCTGTTCGATACTCTGCTCATCACCGATGTCGGCAAATACGCCGTCAAAAAGGGGGATGTGGCTTTCCGGCAGGGCGGGGATGGGCAGGCCGGCCTGCGCCATCAAGCTGAGAAGTCCTATGGTCTTGAGGGCGACCGTCTTACCACCCGTATTGGGTCCGGTAATGACCAGGATAGAGAAGTCCCGGCCAATCTCGACCGACAGCGGCACCGCCTTCTTTGCCAGCAGCGGATGCCTGGCTTCGAGCAGCCTGAGCACACCGACCGGTCCGTCACCCTCTGCTTCATGGCTTGTACCGGCGGCAACAATAACGGGCTCAGTGGCTTTACCCTCCCTGGCATATCTTGCCTTGGCCAGCGCCAGGTCAATCTCAGCAATCAGCTCTATATTACGTGAAATTTCGCTTTCGTGTGCCCCGGCTTCAGAACTAAGTCTTCCCAGTATCCTTTCTATTTCATGCTTTTCTTCCATGACCAGCTCACGCATTTCATTCCCCATATCTAAGGTTGTCCACGGCTCAATAAATAGAGTAGCCCCGGTATTGGAGACGTCGTGGACAATGCCCTTTATCTCTCGGCGCCATTCCACCTTGACGGGAATTACATACCGGCCTTCCCTTTCGGTGATAATGGGTTCCTGGATTATCTTCTGTCTTCTGGGTGACCTGATTATGGCTTCCAGGTGGGTGAGCAGTTGCTGGCGTACTTCCCGCATTCTATGTCTCACCGACGCCAGCCTGGGCGAGGCAGTGTCCAGCAAGTCGCCGGTCGGACTTAAGCAGTCACCAATATCCTTTTGAAGCTGGTCCAGTTCCACAATGCCTCCGGCAAGACCGCTGAGCAACGGGAGTTCATTTGACAGGTTCATCAGGTGGCTTCGTAACCGGCGGGCAGCGTCCAGCGTCTTCTGAATTTCCAGCAGGGCTTGAGGCCCCAGGACTTTGCCCCGGGCCGCCATCTTCACCACTTCCCTGATATCAAGAACTTCACCGATATGGATGTCTGGACTGAGTGAAAGCAGGCGGCGCGCCTCAGCCGACTGCCTGAGCAGCAGGCGGACCTCTTCTTCATCCGAGAGGGGACTAAGGTCAAGGGCAAGCTGTTGACTGGCGGAAAATGAAGCAAAGCCGGCGAGTATCTCCCTTATCTTGTGAAATTCGAGCAGTTCTAAATCTCTGTCGCCCAAGGTAACCGTCCTGCGTCGCTTATACAATCATCGCGATATCAACCGTCAAATAGTATAAAGCAATCGCCCGAATTTTGGAAAAGTCGGCTTTTTCATCTGAAGGCTGATAAGATTACTTACGCGGTTCCGCAAGGGGTTCAATGTGGTCAGACTGCACAAATGTCAGAATTGTTGGGTCACTCTTCGATGAAAAGTTGGCTTTATCAGCTCTGTGTGCTAGTTTATATATCACCTTATGGCTCGCTGTATTTTCCATATTGATTTGGATGCCTTCTTCGTTTCTGCGGAGCAGGTGCTTAACCCGCAGCTAAAGGGAAAGCCGGTAATCGTCGGCGGAGACCCTGAGCGCCGCGGTGTAGTTGCCTCTGCTTCCTATGAAGCACGGCCTTTCGGCATCCATGCCGGTATGCCGTCATCCAAGGCGCGTCGCCTTTGTCCCCAGGCAATTTTCATACGGGCTCACTTCTCTATCTATAAAGATGCTTCAGCTAAGTTTATGAAGATTCTAGGCGATTTTTCTCCCTACATTGAACCTTTAGGGCTTGACGAAGCCTACCTTGACGTCACTGGATGCGAAGAACCTTATGGTTCTACTCGCCAACTGGCACTGGCGATAAAGGAAAGAATAAATCAGGAACTCAAGATCACAGCTTCAGTGGGTATCGCTGCCTGCAAGGTGGTGGCTAAGATCGCCTCCGACCTATGTAAGCCCGATGGGCTGCTGGAGATAGCCCCGGGGGAGGAACAGGCTTTCCTTAATCCACTCCCCGTAGCCAAATTACCCGGGGTGGGCAAGAAAACGGAGCAGGCATTAAAAGAGATGGGTGTAACCACAATAGGGGAATTAGCCAGCCTCCCTTTGGGCACGATAAAAAGACAGTTCGGAGCAACTGGAGCAGTGGTTCATAGCCATGCCAGGGGAATAGATGACCGCGAGGTAGAAGCGCCAGGCGAAGCTAAATCCATTAGCCAGCAGCTCACTTTTGCCCGCGATACCCTGGACCACAATTTTCTTGAGGCTAACCTTCACAATTTATGCCAGGAGGTTTGCCAGGAGTTGCGGAGTCAAAACAAAAGGGCAAGATGTATAGCCATAAGGCTGAGGTACGCTGACTTTAAGACAATCACCCGCCAGGTCATCTTAAAAGAAGCTATCGACGTTACCCAAGTTGTTTTTGCCACAGCTCGGCAGTTGCTGAGTAAAGCTCTGTCACAACAAGAAAAACCAATACGACTTATAGGTATTCGAATATCAAGCCTGGTTGGCGAGGAGAAACAACTCCCTATGTTTGATTCCGGGACGGAAAAGCCGGAAAACCTGGATAAAGCTATAGACAAAATTCGAAGGAAATACGGCTCAACAGCGATAAAAACAGGCAACGGCATTTTTTCTGAAAGCAGCTAAGTGTCACCCTGAGTGATAGCGCCGGGGCTCCGAGATTCCTCGCCTGTGGCTCAGAATGACACCCTCCTATCATTGCGAGGAGCGTCCTCTTTGTCATTGCGAGGCTGACAAAGTCAGCCGAAGCAATCTCACACCGAGATTCCTCGCTTACGCTCGGAACAAGCTCCGCAATCCCCAGAGATTGCCACGCACCTTTCAGGTGCTCGCAATGACAAAAGAGAGGTGGCTCAGAATGACAAGAAGAGAGGGGCTCACAATAACAGGAAGCGAAAGGCTTAGAATGGCGGAGAGGGCTTGTTTTGGGCTTACAATACGAAGTATAATTGACTACCTTCACCTATAATAGAAAGGAGAAACATGTCGGCTTATGCCTTTTTCCACAAACAATTTATGCCACTATCTGAAGCCAAAATCGGAATCCTGACCCATGCCCTCCACTACGGCACCGCTTGCTTCGAGGGCATCCGCGGTAACTGGGATAGCGAGCAGGAAAGATTTTGCCTTTTTAGAATCCAAGACCACTATAAGCGCATGCTTGAGGGCTGCCGCATCCTAAAAATAAATCTCCCCTACTCCGTTGATGAGCTTTGCCAATTGACCAAGGAGCTTTTGAGAAAAAGTGGCTACCAGGAAGACGTATATATCCGTCCTTTAGCCTATAAAAGCTCCGAAACTGTAGGAGTCCGTCTCCACAACCTGGAGGATGATTTCTTTATTGTCGTGACCACACTCCCTCCTTACCTTGATATAGATAATGGTGTTCGTTGCTGCACCTCGTCTTGGCGTCGCGTAGATGATACCATGATTCCACCTCGAGGCAAGATTTGTGGCATTTATGTAAATAGCGCTCTGGCTAAAACCGAGGCCCAAGAAAGTGGCTTTGATGAAGCAATATTGCTAACTCAGGATGGACATGTCTGCGAGGGCAGTGGTGAGAATATTTTTCTTGCCTTAGGGGGGAAACTGGTAACTCCTCCGCCATCCGATAACATCCTCATAGGCATCACCAGGGACACGGTCATGAAATTAGCTAAAAATGAGCTAGGCATAGATACAATTGAGAGGCAAGTTGACAGAAGCGAACTTTATGTGGCTGAAGAATGCTTCTTTACCGGGACAGCAGCCAACATAGCGCCCATATTGGAAATCGACCATCGCCCTATAGGCACGGGCGAGATTGGCAAAATGACCGCCAAATTACAAAAGCTCTTCGCCGCAGTGATACTAGGAAGAAATCCTAAATACCCTGATTGGTATTACCTGGTTTCCTCTAAAGCCGCAATGGCATAACCGAATTTCTTAAACGGGAGTTACCCAGGGATCTACCCTTAAAGCCTTGAGCAGGTAGAGGAGGCGGCAACTCTGTTCCAAGACAACAGTATAGCAATAGGCTTCCTCTAACAACTGGCTGACAGCAAAGCTTCCGTGACCCCGCACTAAAACCACCTTATACTCACTTAGTAGCCTGGCTATCTCCCCGGCAAGTTCTCCCGTCTTCACCACCATCTCTGTACTTAAGATAGGCACTCTAGACAACAAAGCCTGCCCCTCTACATCGCAAGGCACAATCTCCTTTTCCATGAAGGACAAGGCAACAGCGTAAGGCGGATGAGCGTGAACCACTGCCAATGCCGAAGTGTTTTGATAGATACAGCGATGAACTTCCAGCTCAATTGAAGCTAGGGGCGTAGCCCGATTGTTCTTATTTATCCCCGTCTCCACCAAATCCCCTTCCTGGATAGAGCCCAAAGTGCTGCCCCGATGGGTAATAACTAGATGCTCCCCAAGCTTGACGCTAAGATTACCTCCTTGGGAAGAAACCAATCCTTGAGTAAAGAGAGCTTGCCCTACCGCTTGGAATTGGGACAACATCACATTAAACCAAAAATCAAAGGTCAAAAATTAAAATTACAATTCAAAAGCCAAAAAGGCTGGACTTATTTTTAAATTTTCCTTTGCCATTTTGCATTTCATAACTTACGATATACGCCGTATCACAGCCACCACTCTCCCCTGAATCTCGACATTACCTGGAGTAGTATAAATGGGTTTCATCTGACTATTTGCTGGCTCCAGGCGGATGCGATTTGGCTCAGCGAAAAACCTCTTAAGTGTGACCTCTTGTTCTTCCTTAAGCCAGACTGCCACCATATCACCATTCTCAGCACTGCCCACATAGTCCATTAAAACTATGTCCCCGTCTCCTATCAAAGCATCCAGCATGGAATCTCCTCTTACTCGAAGGGCATAAATATCTTGCTTGCCGCGAACTAACTCCTCACTGACTTCCAATCCCTCATTAGGAATAATATTTCCTGTGTCAGGCACAGGAATAGGCTCACCCGCAGCTATTACACCCACTATGGGAATATAAACAAGTTTCCCTCCTTTTTGCTGTGGGGTCAAGAACTCAATTCCCCGAGATATGTCACTGTGGCGGCGAATATATCCTGCTTGTTCTAATTTGTTCAGGTTATAAGCTACCACCGAGGTGGAGCTTATCCCACATCCAGCAGCAATATCTCTAATAGTAGGAGGATACCCTTTATCATGCAAAAATTCGGTGACGAAGTTGATAATTCGTTCCTGCTTTGGCGAAAGCGACTTAATAGCCATCGGTTACCAGTTGACTACTTCTTATTTAGCTTCCTCATTAAGTGAGACTTAAGTCTGGCGCCTTTATTTCTATGAATAATCCCTTTGCTCACTGCTTTATCTACACTACTCATAGCCAGCATTGTTTTCTGATATGCCGATTCTTCCCCGGCATCAGCTGAACTTTTTGCTTTAACTATATGTGTCTTAAAACTACGGCGCACTAAGCGATTCCGTAACCGTTTTCTCTCTGCTGTTCTGGCTACTTTGTTACTCGACTTACTGGTTGACACTTATTTCCCCCTTTCTCGTTACACTTACTACGTTCCACACTGAATAAATTCTAGACATTATTTTGCTTAGCTGAGCAGCACTTTTCACCTCCAAGGTAAAATACAGTGTGACACCATCATCACGGTGGTTGCCCATGCTTGCCTCGCTAAGGTTTACCCCCTCCTCGGCTATAATAGCACTAATATCCCGAATAAGGCCAACTCTATCCCAAGCATCAACCTGAAGCATCACGGGGTAAACCTGCGCCACATCACCCCACTCTACCTTGACCAACCTTTCTTTCTCCTCCTCATGGATAATATTAGGGCAATCCCGTCGGTGCACAGTGATACCCCGGCCTTGAGTAATATACCCAATAATCTTCTCCCCAGGCAAGGGACGACAGCAATTAGCCAAACGAGTAAGTAAGTCCCCCACACCCAATACGTTAATACTCACAGGGCTGACCTTCCGCAGAGGCAGAACTTCAACCCCTTCTCCAGTTGGCTCCAAGTCTCCGCTTAATTTAAGCACTATTTGAGAAGAATTGATGCTGCCACTGCCCAAGGCGGCAAAAAGGTCATCTGCGCCGTCATAGTCAAGTAGACGCGCTACTTTGTCAACACTGGGCAAACCGATGCCTAACCTCTTAAGCTCCTTATCCCAAATTTGCTTGCCAGTTTCAATACATTCACTTCGTTCCTGCTTTTTAAACCATTGCCGAACCTTGCTTCGCGCGTGAGACGTCTTAATATAGCCAAGCTCGGGATTAAGCCAGTCCAGACTCGGGCCTTTATCTCCTTTGCTGGCCATAATCTCCACCACATCGCCATTTTTAAGAGTATAACTCAAGGGTCCAAGCCTTCCATTCACTTTCGCTCCAATACATCTATAGCCCAAGTCCGTATGAATTCGAAAGGCGAAATCTAGAGGAGTAGCGCCCCTGGGCAACTCTTTTATCTCCCCTTTGGGGGTATAGACAAACACTCGATCCACAAGAACATCGGTTTTAATAGATTCCAGAAATTCTTCACTATCAAGCTCCTCCCTCCAATCACCAAGCTGCCGCAGCCAAGCTATTTCATCATTAAACTGCTCACCTACTTTCCCTTCTTTATAAAGCCAGTGAGCAGCCACCCCATATTCGTTGACCCGATGCATATCATGGGTCCGAATTTGTATTTCTAGCGGTGTTGTAGCTTGACACATTACCGTAGTATGCAAAGCTTGATAGCCATTATCCTTGGGATTAGCAATAAAATCATCGAACTCTTCAGGAGTAGGACGCCAAAGATTATGAAGTACACCTAATGCCTTATAACAATCTGAAACCGAGTCTACTAACACACGTAAGGCGAAAAGGTCATGGATATCGCCAAAATTCTTACCCTGCGCATCATACTTGCCCATCTTTTGATATATGCTGTAAATATGTTTTGGCCGGCCATAAACCTTGGCTTTTATATCGACCTTATCTAATTCCTGGCATAGCATCTGACTAACCTCAGCTATGAAGCCTTCCCTCTCAGCTCGCTTTCCAGCTACTAAACGAGCAATCCGATGGTACAAACGTGGCTTCAGATAGCGAAAAGCTAAATCCTCTAATTGCCATTTCGCATCCCTCATACCTAAACGATGCGCCAAGGGAGCATATATCTCCATGGTCTCTTGAGCGATAGCACGCCGTTTCTCTGCGGGTAAAGCACCTAGTGTACGCATGTTATGTAACCTGTCTGCCAATTTGATAAGAACCACCCGTAGGTCTTCAGCCGTAGCCAGGAGCATTTTGCGTAAGTTTTCCGCCTGAACCTTCGACTTTGTTTCCCTCGTTTGAGCTCGACTTGTAAGCTTGTTCAGCTTCGTAACTCCATCAACAAGTTTAACTACCTGTAAACCAAAGTCGGCCTCGATCTCGTCTAATGATACGCCACAATCCTCGGGGACATCGTGCAACAAGGCAGCAGCTAAGGTTTCAGCATCAAGGTGAAACTCAGCCAAAATCATAGCTGTATTTAAAGGATGTTCTAAATAAGGCTCTCCTGTTTTACGCACTTGCCCTTGGTGAGCTCTCGAAGCGAATTCGTAAGCTGCTTTAACCAGAGCTACCTTATCATCAGGCAGGTAAGCGCTAGCCTGTTCTATAAGCGCATTAACTTCCATCTAATTCATAATAATGCAACAGCAAAAGTAACGCAAATTAATAATATGGTAAACTACACGATAGACAAGGAGGATTTCTTTGCACAAAGCACCTCGGGGGACATTCGACATCCTGCCACAAGAGCATGCCTACTGGAAATACGTAGAGGAAAAGGCTACTTCCTTGTGCCAGCTCTATGGTTACCAACCATTGAGCACGCCGATATTCGAAGATGCCCAGCTTTTCACTAAAACTGTGGCCGGGGGGACAGATATCGTCGACAAGGAAATGTATATCTTCGAAGATAAAAGTGGACAAGAATTGGCTTTAAGGGCAGAGATAACAGCGCCAGTTTGCCGAGCTTATCTAGAGCATGGATTATTTAACTTAGCTCAACCCGTGAAGCTTTATTACATTGGACCGGCCTTTAGGTATGAGCGTCCCCAATTTGGGAGGTACCGCCAGCATCACCAATTTGGCTTTGAGGCTTTAGGGGAGGCAGACCCCGCCCTCGATGCTGAAGTAATTGAAATGGCACGACAATTCTTTTATTCGCTAGGGCTCCCTCGATTTTCTATTCAACTCAATAGCATTGGTTGTAAGCTTTGCCGACCCGGGTATTTAGAAGTATTGAGGCAGCATTATTCAAGTTATACAGACCATCTTTGCCCTGACTGCAAAGCCAGGCTGGTCAAGAACCCGCTACGCCTGCTTGATTGCAAGAAAACCTCTTGCCAAGAGATAGCTAAAACCGCACCGAAAATTCCAGATTATCTATGCCATGAATGCCAACTTCACTTCCAAAGCGTTCAAAACTATTTAGGGGCAATGAGCATCCCCTTTCAATTGAATCATAGATTGGTCCGTGGCCTGGATTATTACACCAGGACAGTGTTCGAGGTTGAACCTCGAGAGAAAAGAGGACAAAGCACGCTTGGCGGAGGTGGTCGCTATGATAACCTCATCGAGGAATTAGGAGGAAAACCAACTCCTGCGGTGGGCTTTGCGGCCGGGCTGGAAAGAATAATATTGAATCTAAAGAACCAGAAATTAGATATTCCGGCATTGCCCAAGCCTGATGCTTTTATCGCCTACTTGGAGGAAGAAGCCAAGATTGAGGCGATGAAGATTGCCTCGGAGCTACGTAGAGCTGGCATTGCTGTTATCATAGCTACAGGTGATAAGAGCCTGAGAGGGCAGATGAGACAAGCTAATTCCTTAGGCATTGCCTACGCCCTTATCCTCGGCGAACAAGAGATCAGCAAGCGCAATGTGATGTTGCGGGACATGAGAAGTGGAGAACAGAAAACCATTCCGTTAGCTGAAATAGTCAGCAGACTTTTGAACGACCTTAAACAGCCTAAACAAGTATGAGCAGGCAGCATCTTAGAAATTTTGAGAGTATCCTCAATTCGGAATCCCAATTTCTAATAGAAAAGAATGGCGGCTTCGTTGGTTGTGCGTACCTGAGCAATTGCCGTACTTATACCCTTCTCTCTGAAATTTTCCAGAGCCGATAGACCCAGCTTCTTTGCCACGCCCAACCGTCTAAAATTTGTATCCACCGCAAGTGAATCTATCTCACCGTTCCCGTTTGAAATGCTGACAATAATGTACCCTGCGACTTGCCCCCCCTTGTTCCGCAACAATAAACATACCATTGCCCTAAATATGGTATAATGGATATGCGCGTAAAAAACTCCGTTTCTCGGGAGGCCGAGATTTATCCGAGAGGATTTTCTGGGCCCTATGAAAACAGCGAACCGAATTCTTGACGGGGCAACAAATGACGCTCGTACTTTTGACTTGGTTTGGTAGAAATGTGTGAATTTCCTCGCAATCATGTGCGGTTTCCCGACCATAGAATGAGAACGTGAATTAACTATGTCCGAAGACCTAAACCGAGAATATACCGCCAAAGATATCCAAATTTTAGATGAAATCAAAGCCGTACGCCTGCGACCAGGAATGTATATTGGCGGCACCGATCGACACGGGTTACACCAACTCCTCTACGAGATAGTATATAACAGCATAGACGAAGCCATGGCTGGCTACTGTGACCAAATTGAAGTAACAATCTATGAGGACAATAGCGTCACTGTAATTGATAATGGACGAGGTATCCCTACAGAAACTATCCCGGGACAAGATATCACAGCCTTGGAAGCAGTCATGACTCGCCTGCACGCCGGAGCCAAGTTTAGCAACTATGTCTATGGTGTATCCAGTGGTCTCCACGGCGTTGGTGCTTCGGTAGTAAATGCCTTATCCTCCTGGCTTAAAGCTGAGGTTAAACGCCAGGGAAAAATCTACCGCCACGAATATCACCAAGGGATTCCCCAAGGCGACATAGAAATTGCTGGCGACGCCCAGGACACAGGCACTTCAATTACCTACCTTGCTGATAAGGAAATTTTCGAGAACATTGACTATGATTTCGACCTGGCCTGCCAGCGATTAAGGGAACTAGCTTACCTGAATAAAGGGGTAGAAATAGCTCTTAAAGACGAGAGAAACAATCAAGAGAAAGCGTTCTACTTCGATGGGGGAATAGCTAGTTTTATTCGCCGCCTCAATAGAAATAGAGCTGTTATTCACCCCTACCCTATTTATATCTCCGCTATGATAGATAGCACTATAATAGAAGCAGCTCTACAATATAATGATAGCTTTACAGAATCCCTTCTCTCCTTCGCCAACTGTGTCAATACCAGAGACGGAGGCAGCCACCTTACCGGCTTCCGCTCAGCATTAACCCGAGTTTTCAATGATTATGCCCGGAGTACTAAATTTTTAAAGGATACTGACCCCAACTTAAGCGGGGAAGATGTGCGTGAAGGGGCAGCGGTCATCATCAGTGTAAAACTGCCCCAGCCCCAGTTTGAGGGGCAAACTAAGGCCAGGTTGGGAAATCCCGAAGTAAAAAGTCAGGTTGAATCTGCTGTCGCAAATGGCTTGTCCCTTTACCTAGAGCAACACCCCAACGAGGCAAAGGCCATTATAGAGAAATGCCTCATCTCCGCCAAAGCCAGAGAGGCAGCACGCAAGGCTCGTGACCTCGTTCTTAAGAGGACTGGATTCGAAACATCAACTCTGCCAGGGAAACTAGCCGATTGTTCCGAGAAAGAGCCGGCAAAATGCGAGATTTACCTGGTTGAAGGTGACTCAGCCGGCGGCTCAGCTAAACAGGGGCGAGACCGCCGCTTTCAAGCTATTCTCCCTCTGAGAGGCAAAATACTAAATGTAGAAAAGGCTGCCAAAGATAAGATTCTAGAACATGAAGAGCTAAGAGCCATCGTCACAGCGTTAAAAGCAAGTGCTGACGAACAATTTGATAGCTCTAAACTTCGCTACCACAGAATAATCATCATGACCGATGCCGATGTTGATGGCTCACATATTCGTACTTTGCTCCTCACCTTCTTTTACCGCCATATGACAGAGTTAATTAACCAGGGCTATCTCTACATTGCTCAACCACCCCTTTATCGCATCAAATCCGGCAAACAGGAGTTCTGGCTTTACTCTGACCAGGAAAAGGAAGAAAGGCTTAAAGGACTAAGAGAAGGCAAAATAGAAATTCAGAGATACAAAGGGCTGGGGGAGATGAGCCCTGTACAACTATGGGAGACAACCATGAACCCCGCTAACAGAACCCTGCTCAAAGTACAGGTAGAGGATGCCATAGCCGCAGACCAGACTTTCCGTATGCTAATGGGTGACGAAGTTCCGCCTCGCAAAAGATTCATCCTGGCACATGCTCAAAGTGTCAGAAACCTCGATATCTAGCCGTTGGGCTTCTTGGACATATGTCTCTTCAATCCTCAAGAATCCTGACAATGGCAATAAATAATGGGATATGCGGCCCAACGCCGTGCGGGGGTGAGCTTGATTGTTGGGTAACCTCAGACAAAATGGGCGATAAGTTCACAAAATCCAACTTCCTCAAAATTAGTCAAGAAGTTCTTGAATTCCAATTGAAATCTCTTTACCCACTGCGTGTACAAGGAGACCCGGCTCGAATTAATTTGCTCTTTCTTAATCACGACAGAAATTTCTCGACATTCCTCACAGTGAGGTATCTGGTTGAGCATGAGAGGGTAACCGACATCTACACCCTGTCCCGTTCGCTGTTTGAAAGTATTGTGTCAATGGGCCTGCTGACCAAGTCGCTGGTCTCGAACGACTTGTATCGCTACCAAAACTATCAATTCATAGAAATATACAAAACTTACTCTCACCTAGAGAAACTTGGACTTGCACACCTCAGCGGCATTGCCTCGTCCGAAATCGCCCTTGTAAAAGCTAAGCGAGATGAATATGTAAGGAGATATGGTAATAACCTCTCTACATGGACCGGCAAATCATTAGAACAAAATGTGAAACTGCTAGACGAGAACTTTCCCCCAACGTGTAATGAAGAACACTTCTATGAGTATTTGTATTGCCAAGTTTATCGCAAAGGATCGACTTCAACTCATTCGAGCTTTCTTGGTCTTAAAAAGGGAGTAGAAATTGAACAAGTAACCATTCCTGGTTCTTTTGTCGCGCACCGGTTCAAAGCAAATGAAGCGCACCTCATATTCTCTTGTTTTCACTCCCTGCTAGTTTTCCTAAGTTCCGTCAGATTCATGGGTCATGCTCTGCAAAAAGCAGAAACTGAAGACTACTTTCATAAGATAGCCAGCTATATTATTTCGGAATAACCGAAAGTATCATTGTCTAACAAGTCATTGCATTCCGCCCGCACGGGGCGGCTGAAGCGCGGTGTTAGCCGGCAGACGTCGGATATATCTTTTGTTCTGTTATATATTTTTCTACCTCAGCGGGCACCAGATAACGAACCGACAGCCCCTGAGCTATACGCTGGCGAATTTCTGCGGAGCTAATCCCGATTACAGGCATATCAAGTTGAATAACCTTGTCCAGCAGCCCAGGTATCGCTGCTTCTAAGTGCTTCAAATCTTTTGAGCCTAATCTTGGGGCAACCACCAGCCTGCATAATTGAACTAATTTTTTCGGTTCCTTCCACAAATGCAACCCGGCTAAGGTATCACGCCCGAGGATGAAGAAAAGACTTGCTTCACTGCCTAGTTGCTTTCGTAGCATCGTCAGGGTATCCACGGTGTAAGAGGGACCGGGGCACTCTACTTCGAGAGGACAAAGCTTAAAATGAGGGTTGTCAGCTATGGCACGGCGCACCATCTCCACCCTGTGGGCTGCCGGGGTAATATGACGGTCCAGCTTACGCCAGGGCTGCCCCGCAGGCACGAAAAGAACTTCCCCAAATCCCAACTTTATTCTTGCTTCCTCAGCGACAACAAGGTGGCCTATATGGATAGGGTCGAATGTACCGCCAAGAATGCCTATATTCACTTTTTATTTTCTCGGTTTGGGACGGAATACCGTTATTTGTGCCTGCGAAATTATTTCCTCATCCCGGCTTGCCTGGGCCACCATTTCCCTGGCTTTCCTCACCAATTCTAACACAGCTTGGCCGCTAACTGCAGAGATATAAAAGACAGGCACCCCAAGCCTGGCAAAGCACTGCTTCACTTCAGGCAAACGAGCTTGAATCTCAGGCAAATCTATCTTATTTACCGCCACGATTTTGGGCTTGTGTGATAAGCCTTTGTATAAGGCTATCTCTTTATCCAGTGTGCTGAGGTCATCGATAACGGTCGGCGAACTGCCATCCAATAAATAAATCAGCAACTTGGTTCTTTCCGCATGGCGCAAAAACTCATTTCCTAATCCTTTGCCAAGATGAGCACCTTCAACAAGTCCGGGAATCTCGGCAACAATAAAGTCTCTCCTATCGTCTGGCATAACTCCTAAAATTGGCTGGCGGGTGGTAAAGGGGTAATCGGCAATTTCGGGTTTGGCTCTCGATATCGCAGATAATAAAGTGGATTTCCCCGAGTTTGGATGCCCAACAATACAGATATCGGTAATGAGTTTTAGCTCGAGGACAATATGCCGCTCTTCTCCTGATGCACCCTTGCTAGCTATCTCAGGAGCTTGATTGACCGCTGTAGCAAAACGAGCATTACCCAGTCCTCCCCGGCCCCCCTTAGCCACCAAAACTTTTTGCCCGGGGGTACTCAAGTCTGCCAAAAGTATCTCCTCCCCTGAATCAGCTTTAGCGAAAACCAGTGTACCTACAGGCACTGAAATAGCTAAATCCTCCCCTCTCTTGCCACGCTTCCGCCAACCGCTTCCTCGACGACCATTTCCAGCTATAAATTCCTTCTTCCACCCCGTCAAGCCCAAATCAACCATGTTGGGACTAGCCACAACAATCACGCTTCCACCATCCCCTCCATCCCCTCCATCCGGACCACCAAAAGGCACATACTTCTCCCTCCGAAAGCTAACACAGCCATCCCCGCCACATCCACCCCCCACTATAATTTCCTTCTTATATATCATAAGTTAATAACCTAACATAGGCTTAATTATATTAATAGATAAGTACTAATCATTATAAGCAATGTTATTGAGAGGTGAATAAACAGTGAGGGAGATCAGAGCTCAGAGGGCAGTGTGGGCGGGATAAGCAACAATTTATCCACAAATTATTAGTAATTCTACACAGCTTGGTATGCCTCTCTATAAGCTTTCTGTGAATTAATTTTCTCCTTGATTTCCGCAATTTGGTTAGCAAGGTTAGGATTAATGTTCAATTCGCCAGCTATTTTTTCGTAGCCATGATGAATTGTGGCGTGGTTTCTGCCACCTAATTCTTTGCCGATTTCGGTTAGAGAGCAGTTGTGTCCTTCGCGCATAAGATAGATGGCCACGTGTCGTGCCAATGTAGTTTTTCTATCTCTTTTCTTGTTAATTAGCTCTTCTGCTGAAAGGCTGAAATGGTCCGCTACTACCTGTAAGAGCAGCTTTATGTCTTGTTTACGGGGTGTGCTTGTTAATAACCTGTTGATTGTTTCGGGAGTGATCTTGGTTCCACTTAATTTAGCCTGGGCAGTGAGATATACCAAAGCACCTTCAAGCTGGCGGACATTCTCGCATACTTTCTCCGCTACAATGTGCAGCACCCCTTCCAGTTCTGAGGTCATCGTTGTTTCTGCTTTAGCCCGTAAGATATTCAGGCGTGTTTCAAAGTCGGGTGGTTGTATGTCAACAACAAGACCCCCTTCAAGGCGTGATTTTAGCTTGCTGCTAAGTGGGTGCATGTCCTTGGGAGCACGGTCAGTGGTGATGACAATTTGACGGTTATTGCTGTACAACTCGTTGAAGGTGTGGAAGAAACATTGTAAGGTTTGTTTCTTGTCGATCAGGAAGTGAACATCGTCAAATAGAAGGATATGGATACTTCTGAATTTGCTGCGGAACTTGTCAACTTGGTTTTCTCGCACAGCTAATACAAATTCATTGGCGAATTGTTCCGCGGTAATATAGGCCGCTTGCAGCCCATTGTTTGTCGTTAACTGCCCGATAGCATGTAGTAAGTGAGTCTTACCTTGCCCGGTGCTGCTGTGAATGAAAAGAGGGTTATAACTGCTTCCTGGATTTTCAGCTACTTCTACAGCGGCAGCATAAGCTAAACGGTTAGAATCGCTGACAACGAAGTTATCAAAGGTATACCTTGGATTGAATCTATACTGTGTAGCTTTGCTGCTTGTCCCGCCGTCGGTTTGCTTGGCCAAAGGGCTAGCTGATAGTTGTTCGCGATTGTGGACCACGAATTGGACGTCGACGTCTTTACCCATAATATCAACTAAGGTCTTTCTTACCAGAGGATAAAGGCGCTTGGATAGCCATTCAGCGACAAAAATGTTAGGGACACTGACGACAAAGGTATTATCTTGGCAGCTTAGACCCTGGCTATTGCTAAGCCAGGTAGTATAATTTGCCTTGCTGACCTGAATTTGAAGCTTGCCTAGGGCTCTCTCCCAAATCTCTTTTGATGGTTCCAATCTATCCCCATTCCCAATGATGCTCAACCACAAAGATAGCTGAAAAGAGTAGTAAGGTGCGGTTAAGAATTTAAGAGCTTACTAGTTATAGAATATCAAGTTTTCTCAAACCTTCGCTAGGCAATGTTTGACATAATTAAAAAAATTAATTAAAAATAGTTTAGCTATGAAAGTGCGCACCGTTTTTATGGGCACTCCTCAATTTGCTGTGACCATATTGGAATCTTTGCTCCAGAGTTCCTGCCAGGTACTTGCTGTGTATACTCAGCCCGATAAGCCGGCTGGCAGGGGGCGCCCAGTTGTTTTTCCTCCAATGAAAAAGCTGGCTCTGGAGCGACAAATACCAGTTATTCAACCCGAGACTTTTAAATCAAGCGAGGTGGTGGAGAAGCTGGCCAGCTTTCAGCCCGAGCTAATAATTGTGGCAGCCTTCGGTGCTATTCTTCCCCCTGAAGTGCTTTCCTTGCCCAAATTTGCCTGTCTTAACGTGCATCCTTCATTATTGCCACGGCACCGAGGTCCGTCTCCAGTCGCTAATACCATTCTCTGCGGAGATGAACTTACTGGTGTTACCATAATGTTAATGGACGCTGGAATGGATACCGGGCCGATTTTAGCTCAGGAGAAAGTGGGGATTTCCTTTATGAATACCACCGGCGCGCTTAGCTCCAAGCTGTCTGATGTGGGAGCCAAGCTTTTGCTGGAGACCTTGCCCAAATGGCTTGGGAGCGAACTCAGACCGCAGGCTCAAGATGAATCTCAGGCTACTTATAGTAAGTTGATAACTAGTGAAGATGCCGAGATTGATTGGCACCTTTCAGCGGTTGAGCTCTGGCGGAGGGTAAGGGCGTACAATCCCTGGCCAAGCTGCTATACATGGTGTCGGGGAAAACGGCTAAAAATCCATAGAGCTATTCCTTGTGGCGGCGTAGCAGAGGGGGAGGTGGGGGAAGTAATCGCCTTGGCAGAGTCACCTGGAGTTGGGGTGGTAACTAGCCGTGATATTTTAGGGCTTTGCCAGGTTCAGTTAGAAGGAAGGCGCGAAATGTCGGTAGCTGATTTTGTCCGTGGTAAAAGAGATTTTATTGGTTGCGTTCTGGGGCGGAGGTAGCTTCTCTTGCCAGCATTATTCTGCAAACATTTCCAAGATGTAGGATGATAGCCGAAAGAGCATCGGTTGCCCGAATTATGCCACACTTGCTAAAAGCAGCGTCATACATTTCGCCTCTGCCCACCACTTCCCGGCGCCATGCTTGAGTGATGCCTGATGGAGGCAAAGGCACAGGGGTTAAGAAGGGGCAGGTGGGCAATGTGCATCTGATGGGAAGAGATTACCGACCATGCTATTGCGAGCCAGATTTCCTCTCCCGTCAAGGGAGAGGAAAAAGAGCCTCTCCTGAGTTTATCGAAGGATGAGGGGGGATCCTCATATACGGTATAAGCAAGTCCTTTGACTTGGGGACTATTGACCAGTACGCCAGCTGCCACTGCAGATACATAATAGAGACCCTGGCAGATAAAGGCATCAGGACAATCTCCATCACGCCTTCTTTGCCCGGCGTATCTTAGCTTGAGTAGCATTGACTTCATCCTGAGTCATAAGGCCGTCCCGGACAGCCATATCCAACAGAACTCCTGTGCCAAAAGTGCCGAAATAGTGGTGGAGGATATTACACTTCGCGTTAAGCCGGGATAAATTATTCCCCAGAAGCTAGTCTGAAAACTTTTTTTCCACCTCAGCTGGTGGAATGCCGTTTTCATCCCAGCCGCGCTTCTGATAGTACAGTGAAAGAAGCTTCTGGAAATCTTCCCGTCCGATCACCTTGCCCGCGTTTGGACCCGTAAGAGGAGGAT
>Ga0209979_1000436_pt1 | contig 57278 bp, 47 predicted proteins | sample AnhtaG_FD_183114 | JGI IMG/M metagenome (GOLD analysis project Ga0209979, IMG submission 183114) | Deep subsurface microbial communities from Anholt, Denmark to uncover new lineages of life (NeLLi) - Anholt_01485 metaG (SPAdes) (version 2) | ecosystem: Environmental > Aquatic > Marine > Oceanic... | reverse complement strand
CCCCTCTGCCCGGGCACGGGTATAGCTTACCATAAAAGAGCCGGCAATAGCCAAAATTATCACCAAAACCATATATGAACCCCTCATCAAAAAATAGGTAGAAAGCCCTAAGAAGATCAAAACCTCAGAATAACGATCGATGCTGGAGTCAAACAGAGCCCCGAACTTGCTGACTTTCTTAGTCTCCCGTGCAAGCCTGCCATCCAGCACATCACAGATCCCGGCTAAGATAACCATTATCCCGGCATAGAAGAATCTACCCTGCATGAAAAAAAAGGCTGAAAGGATACTGAAACCCAATCCAGCATAGGTCACCCCATGAGGATGGATCTTCAAGTTTATTAAAAGCTTTGCTAAAGGCTCAATTACGGTTAGAAATCCATTCACTAAATATTTATTTAAAAGTTTGATCTCAGCCATAAAACAAATTTTAAAGTCTCAAAATATCATTTCGATTCAACCAAGTCAAGGGAAAAATCCTTCTCCTCAAAGGCGTAGTCTTCTCTCTTTCTCCAAAAGTGTTCCATTTTATCTATCAGATAAAGGCTGAAAATACCTACCAGAATCCCGGCTAAAACATCTAAGAAATAATGAAACCGACCCCAGACTGTGCCAATAAAAAGGCTGAGGATCAAAGGTCCCAAAAGATAAAACAGTCTCCGGGTATACCGGTAAGTAAAGACAAAGACCACACAGGCAATCGCCACATGTGAGCTGGGCATACACCCACCGTGTAACCCACCCACCTTGACCACCCACTGGGTTAACGGCACAAAGACAAAACCTTTGATCGGAACCTGATGTAAAGTTGATAGAGCATACCGGGGCCCTTCAACCGGGAAAAAGATAAAACCTAAATAGGAGATATAAAAAGCCACGGCTGAGGCAAAAACCATACTATCGAACTCCCTTATCTTCCCACCAAAATAGAGAGCTATCCCTGAAACAGGCAGAAGAAAATAGTAGGAGAAATAAGCCATTAAAAAATATTCATTCAGGATCGGGAAAGAAATCTTCTCCAGCCAGACCGTGGGGTAATTTCCCAAGAGGGTTAATTCCAAATTATTGATCCAGAAATCAAAAAAGCCCGGGAAGATCAGATGAATTAAATAACGGGTCTCCTCATACAGAAAAGTGAAAAGAAAGACTGGATACCAGTGCCTTAAAAATCTGGCAAATCTTCCATAAGGAAAAGACAAAAATCTCACCATCAAAAGAATCAGAACTGTAATTGAGGAAATTGAAAATAAGATAATAAGGCCAGAAAGGTTGGTTATGCCTGAAAAAAATAATTATAAAGCTTAAAACTAAAAGGTAGATTATAGTCGCCCAGTCAACTGGAAAAAAGGAAGGCCTTTTTTTCATTATTTACTTTACTGGCAGATTATATTCATATATTTTTCAAACTGTCTTCAGTCCGATTTTGTCATCAAGACCCAAAATCGGGGATCCATCGGGTCGTGTCTTTACGCCACTAAAGTGGCTACGAACAAGAAAAAGCTATATGCTTTTCCAACCGACTTCAGTCTGGTCTTATGCCCCGCCAGAGATAGGGCTATGAAGGTATGAAAATTGTTCTAACTGACTTCAGTCAGGTTTCACACCTATGAACAATAGCAGATTGTATTCATACTAAAAATTCGTTTACCTTTTCCCCTCTACAATTATAACAAACTCTCCTCTGAGTTTGGTGGCTTTAAAGTATGCCTCTATCTCCGTTAACTTCCCCCTTTTAACCTCCTCGAACTTTTTGGTCAACTCTCGAGCTACGCAGACTCTTCTGTCTCCCAGTATATTTATAAGCTCCTCTAAGGTTACCAAAATACGGTGAGGTGATTCGTAAAAGATCAGGGTTCTTTTTTCTTCAGACAATTCTAAAATTCTTTTTCTTCTTTTCCCGGCTTTGGCTGGAAGAAAACCTTCGAAGACAAATTTATCCGTAGGCAAACCCGAAATTACCAGTGCGCAGACAAAGGCAGTAGGTCCTGGCACAGATTCTACCTTTATCCCTCCCTGAATAGCTAATTTGACTAAAAGGAAAGCCGGATCAGATATACCCGGGGTGCCTGCATCTGAGACCAAGGCGATTGACTTTCCGGATTTCAATTCCTGAAGCAGGGAATGAACTTTTTTCTCTTTATTAAAATCATGATAGCTGGTAAATCGATTGGAGATCGAATAATTTTTAAGGATAAACCCTGTCTTTCTGGTATCCTCTGCGGCGATTAAATCAACTTCTTTCAACACTCTCAGAGCTCTAAGAGTTATATCCTCTAAATTTCCAATTGGAGTACTGACCAGATAGAGGGTCCCTGAATTTTTGAATGCTGTTTTCATTTGCAACTTTATTTTTTAGGCTACAAGAATTTCTTTAGTAGGGACCCAGTCATCACCCTTTTTCTCTAAAGGAATCTTCCCCTTCTTTTTATATCCCCAGAAGAGCTCATAAAGATAAGGCAGGGATAATTGAAAGAGCTTCTTAGGCCTTAGGTAGAAGGAAAGATAAGCCCGGATGATCAACCTCTGCAGCTCCTTAGGAGTGATCTTGTCCAAGCGGATAACCGGCTGACCTCCCCAGAAGATCTCCCAGTTATCGGACAAAAGCTTATGTTTCACTGAGTCGTAAAGCTTGGTCCCAGGATAGGGGGTTAAAATGGAGAATTGGGCATAAGCTGGGTCAAGCCTTTTAGCAAAGCGGATAGTTTTTTTGACCATCTCCTTAGTCTCCTCCAATCCCCCGATTATAAAGCTTCCCCAGACATCGATCTTATTTTTCTTTAAGATCTCCACACCCTTAAAAACACTTTCTGCCTCTAACTTTTTGCCAAAACCGTCTAAGGTTTCTTGCTCTGCACTCTCAAACCCAATGAAAACCTGTCTTAGCCCGGCTTTGCCCATCAACTCGACCATCTTCTCATTTTTTACGATAGTGTCAATTCTGGAGAAAGCCCACCATTCTATATCCCAGCCTCTTCGGAGTATCTTTTCGCAGAAATCTATAACCCTGTGCGGGTTCAAGGTAAAATTATCATCCAAAAAGGAGATCGCTCGATAACCGTAACGATTGTAAAGAACTGAGACCTCCTCTATGATGTTCTCAACAGATCTGGTTCTCCACTTTATCCCGGAGAACTCGGAACAGGAGCAGAAATCGCAGTTGAAAGGACACCCCCTGGAGGTTACCATGGTAGCACTATACCTTTTCCCCATATTAAGAGTATATAGATTCAAAGGAAGAAGGTCCCGGGCGGGGAAAGGTAAAAAATCCAGATTTTGAATAAAAGGACGCGGAGGATTCTTATCCCAAGTTCCATTGTTTTTGTAGGAAAGCCCGCCCACCTTCTCTATTTCCCCTCCATTTTCCAATGTCTCCACTAAATCCAGTATACCATATTCACCCTCTCCTCTTATCACATAATCGGCCGAATCAGAAGTCAAAATCTCCTTATCGAAGAAAGCAGCATGTGGTCCGCCCATCACTACTTTAACCTTATACTTCATAGCCATCTGAGCGATCTTCTGAGAGATAGGATAACGTGTGGTATCTACTGAAATTCCAACTAAGTCGAAGTCCTGGTAAGGTAGAAAAAGGTAATCAAAGGGCTCTACATTCAGGTCCACGATCCTCACCTGATGACCTTTCCCTTTTAGGACACTGGCTAAATATGCTAGGCCCAAAGGGGGAAGCTTGAGCCCGATGCGGTGATAAAAGTTAATCGCCGGTGGGTTTACTAAAAGTATCTTCATCTTATTTTTGCTCCATTAATTTTTTCAAAGCTATCTCAGCTCCATCTCCAGCCAGTTAATGTCAAAGAAATCTTCCTCTTTTACATCCTAAGATCCAAATTGGAAAACCAAGTCCTTCTTTCAAAATTATTCTATGATACGAAAAATTAAAGATTACGCAAGAGAAAAATTAAGAACTTTTTTACTTTACAGTAAAAAGTTATCGAATTTTTTAGAGAGAACGATTTCCGGAAGTTTCTATTTTTAATTACAACAGTGATTTGTGGGAAATTGAAGACCCCCTGAGATAAAAGGAAGTGCCGGAGCCCGGAATTGAACCGGGACAGTGATGAATCACCGAGGGATTTTAAGTCCCTTGCGTCTACCTATTCCGCCACTCCGGCATGTAAAACAGTTATTAGTTTGTAGTCCTCCTCACCCCCAAAAGACATTTTTCTACATCTCCAAGAAGAATAATTATATAGAAACACCTGTCCTTGTCAAGCTCTCTTTTTGAATTTTGTTATAGCAAGATTAAAATGTCCTAATTTCTGCAAAGTTAAAATGTCCTGTTTTCATGTTTTAGTTAGCAGCATCTTTTTTTCTTTTTGGCCACCATTTTCTTTTTGTTCATACGATGTAAGTTGTGGATTAACTTTAAACTTTCGCCAGGGATGATCCGCTGGAGGTATATAGACCGTTTTAAGTTTTAATCTGGGTAGTTTTGGAGTCTCTTCTATTCTCTTAGACCTGGTGTTAATCTCTTTTCCTATGGATCCAAATTCGGAAAACTTCAAGATGGTATCTTTGTAGCTTATTAGCATAGAGCCATTTATCCTATCTTCTGCCATCACCTTCTTGGTTCTTACATTATCCTTTATCTGTCCGAATTTGGATCCTGTGGAATAGAGCTTGTTATTATGTGCTACTCCGCCAGAGGCGGATTCCTTAAAGCCCTTTCGGTCTTAACACACAATATTCTATCAAGGTCAAGTTCTCCGGGAAGAGGTCTATGAAGATCAAGCTCTTCTGCCACCCTAAGGCTGAATCGCTTGTTATATATGGGCAGATAGTATCTTAAAAATCGATTGGCTTCTTCTATGGTCTTAATACCTTTCAGCCTCAGCTCTTTTATAAGGCGATCCTGGAAGGTCCTGAATTGTCTTTCTATCCTGCCCTTAGCCTGAGGTGAATGGGCATAGATGACCTCAACCCCCAACTCCTTAAAAGCCCTGGCAACCTCACTCAACGGCTGTACACCCTCGAGCTGATCTTCTAAGGAAGGCTTCTTGGTTGATTTATAGGTGGTGTGCTTATCTAAATATACGCTTATGGGGATACCATATTTTTTGATATAGCGTTTAAAACTATCCAGGGCCGGGATAGTGCCTTCATAAAGATAAAATCTGGCGAAGACATTGCCAGTGGCATCATCCACATACCCCATAAGAACACATTCCGGACCTCTACCCTCAAGCCAATCATGGTGGGAGCCGTCTATCTGTATCATCTCCCCAAAGTAACGCTTCCTCTCCCGCCACTGGCGATGATCCGCCTTAGGCGGACTTTTTCGACCCCTGTACCCTATCCCCTTCTCCCTAAGCCAGTTCCTTAAAGTCTCACGACTTAATCGGATCTTATCTATCTCAAAAAGCTTTTCTGTCGCCAAGGTCGGACCAAATCCTTCATACCTCTCCCTATAAAGATCGATAACTCTTATTCTTATCTTATCTGGTATCATATTATGCGATGGTTTTCCTCGAGATCTGTGGACTATCCCCTTGTCGCCTTCTTCTAACACCCGTCTTATTATCCTCCTAACCTGCCTATCGCTTAAATCTAATATCTCAGCCGCCTCTACCTGAGTTAAACGCTTATCTATTGCCTGGTGTATCACATTTACCCTCTTTATCTCCTCCTGACTCATCCTTATTATGTCCTTTCCTGCCATAATATCCTCCTTTGAAAAAAGATATTACGGCAATCTCAAAATAGGACATTTCTACTTTGCTAAAACAGGACATTATTATATTGCGATTACACATTTTTTGTTTTTGGCTAATTTCTAAATTCTTTAGGAGTTTTCAACACGCTGTTTCCATTCTTCATTCTTACAGACTTACAGAAAAAGATAAGGTTTAGATAAGTATTACTCTCCATTTGTCAAAAATAAATTAATTGAGTTTTTTCTTACCATTTTCTTCTCCTTCAATCCTTAATCTATAGTAATTAATTATCCTCAAACTGAACAGGTGTTTTGTAGTTAATAGACGAATGGGAATACAGACTGTTAAATTAAATCTATCATTCCAGCTCTTTTATCACCCCTTTAATATCCAGAATCATTCGCTCATCTAAGTTCTGATTGTGTCCGCCAAAACTTTTATCCTTTTCCATCAAATCCAATCTTTCCTGGACATAATCGACTACCTTTACCTGTTCAGAACTTAATTTTTCTTTTTTCTTTATCTGTAGAACAAAATCCTTAATCTTTTCCAATTCTGTCTTATCCTCTTTCTGTTGGTTGTCCAAAATCTCAATATATTCCTTCTCATGACAATTCGCACAGGCATCTCTAACTATCTTTGAGGTTTGTTGAAATTTAATCTCTAAATGACAGTCCTTACAATCCAAATCCGTCATAGGAGCGGGGATGGAATCATAGTCTAAGACCTTAACCCCTTTACGGAATTTCTCTTGAACCGGATGACAGGTCTGGCAGTCCTCTCTTTTGCCATGATGGCAGTTACTACAACTTTCTTTCTTTAAAATTAACTCACCATGTATCCTCTGATTTGAATGACAGTTACCACAGGGTAGATTTGCCTTGACTAAATGAGCTTGATGAGGGAAAAGCATCCCCAAAGCTGAAACTGTTTTGGTCTCGATCCCCAAATGACAGGTATAACATTCTGATTTAGGAGTTATCGAAGGCAAGGATAAAGCTGGAACCTGATATTTAGAACCCAGTGCTTTCATACCTTCTTTGAGCTTCTGGTTGGCAACTTCCAAAAGATGGATAGAATATTTTATATTGTGTACCCCTTTACCCTCTTTAACCAGTTCTATATTATCTTTAGCTTCTTCTAACAACCTCTTACCTTTCAAATAAGCTTCTCCCCTCTTAGTTGTTATCTTCAGCTCAGACTCAGCCCGGTTTAAAGCTGGGAGGATTTGAGAGAGCGCCTCTCCTATAACCCTTTCCCATTCCTCTAAGATCTGTCCGTAATCAGCCCCATGGCAGGAGATACAGGCGGCGGGTGAGGCAAAGGCAGTCTTCCCCTTGAATTCGTCTCCTTTATGAGAGATATGGCAACCAGTACAGCTAACTCGCATAAGGAACATAGGGTCTGGCATCTGCTCTGTTCCCTTTCCGCCAGTCCCTATGAAAAGCTCCTTCTGAGCAGCGTGATGTCCTGGATGACAGGAGCTGCAATCCACCTCGATCGACTTAGCCATAGCTACCATCTTATGGTTGATCTCCTCATGACATCTCAGACAATCTACCTTATGACTGGCCACATGATACATATGCATCAGGAAAACATCCTGGTATTTATCAAGACGTTCCGGCTCGGTATGACAGCTAAAGCACCTTTCTTTGGAGACTCCTCCTTCCCCCTGCACCACATCTAAATGGCATTTCATACAGTCTATCCCTAATTTGACTGACTCCTTATGGTCAAATGTTATCCCCTGGTATTCCACCACAGAGGTTGGAACCCCATGGCAGGAGGGGCATCCGCCCAAGGGCTTTTCCCCTTCTACCTCTTTAAAATGGCAGAGGAAACAGGTGTTGTTAGTAACAGTCATATGGACTCTCTGAACTATCTGAGAATGACAGCTGGTACAGCGCAGTTTCTTTCCCCTTTTCATTTCAACCAGATGAGGAGTGTGGTCGAAAAGGATATTCCCAAAACTAACCTTCCCCTGAAGGAGCCTTCTGTCGTGACAGTCAGACCTGAGACAACTCTGGTCACTTATCTCCACCCAGGGCCTGCTTTTCCCATAGGTACCAGTAACATATTTAGCCACTGAGACCAAGGCTTCGAACTTCCCCCTCAACTCACTTTCTATTCCCGGTGGATAATGACAATCCACACAGGAAACCATATTGTGGGTGGAGGTTTTCCAGCCGTCATAATAGGGACGCATATAATGACAGGTGATGCAAAATTCTGGCTTGGCGCTGTATTCAACGCCGATGAAAGTCAGGATAACACCAAAAACTATAATGACCAAAAAAACTTTGCCCGCTCTGACTATTCTCTTTTTGAATTTTTCCTGCCTAAAAAAATCCAGTTTCATTTTTTTACCTTTTTATATCTATACGGAATAAAACCGACACCCCAGAGAAGAGGCATCGGTTTTAAAGGTATTCTGCTTCTTGAGATCGGCTAAACCATTTATTGAAAAATTATACCCTTTCTTTTTCCTTCTCCTTTGATAACTCGAATTCCTTATCTGCTCTTTTCACCTTCACATAAAGAATCACCACCACGAAAAAGATAAAAAGCCAGACAATCCCCAATCCCACCTTTCTCAATCGCAAAGATTCCAGATAATTATGCGTAGAGGCGGCTATCTCACCAGCCATGGTTCTGGCACTATTGGTAATTGTCTCCACCTCGGAGAGGATCAAATGATGAGTAACTGGCAGCACTTGTAACATATCGGTATTAGCCTGTTCTAACTCGGGTTCATACTGAGAGACATCCAGCCCCTTGAGTCTAGCTCTCACCATCAGTTTTTTTGCTTTATCTATCTGCTCATTCGCTTCCAAGATCATTGCTTTTATCTGCTGCCCTCTTCTGTAGGCACCTGAGCCAGGGTCATGACAGTTTGAGCATACCCGATCAAACATAGATAACTCAGGGTAATTGATAGAATGATGTTGGTGACAGGAGGCGCACTGGGACATCTTCTTTTTCTGCATAGCCTCAAAATGAGGACTTTTGACAAAATAGGACTCTGAATAGATGTGGCATTTACCGCACACATTCCCCACCTCTGTGACTCCTGGAGGAGCTGCTCCATGATTCCCATGACAGCCAGCACAGGTAGGGGCAGATCTGTCGTTTTTCTCTAACAAGGCCTTACCATGTACACCAGAGGCATATTCCTCTAAGGTATTGCTGGGCAAACCATATTTTTCCATAAGTTTTTTATCTGAATGACAGACTGCGCAGGTCTGAGGAAGGTTAGTAGGGAAGACCATATTTTGTGGGTCTTTGACCGAAGTAATCTTGTGGCTACCATGACAGTCAACACATCCAGCAACATTCAGGTCGTTCTTTTTAAAAAGAGCCATTCCGTGCTCACTGGTTTGGTAATAATCTAACTGATCAGTGGATATTCCGTATTGCCTCATCCTTTTTTTGTCCGCATGACAATTTCCGCACAAAAAGACCAGTTCCCTTTTAGTGGGTTTCCCTTTGAACCCCGCCTTAGAGGACATAGAGATTTCTGGATCAAGGCTGGAGGGGTCTCCCCCATGACAATCAGCACACCACATACCCTTCTCCCAATGGATGCTTTTCAGATATTCTACTTTATTTTCACCATGACAAACCATACAGGAATAAGACTCCACCTCAATGGGAAAGCTTAAACTAGGGAAGAAAAAAATGGTTATTATAATCAGGCTGGTTACTTTAAAAACTTTCATTTTCACCTTTTTTGGGGCTCCTCAACATTATGAGGAACCCCTTTTAGATCGAAATGATATTTCTTTCCCAGAATAGTTCTGGTCGACTCAGATAGGTAGCCTAAAAGTGAAAAAAGAAGAGCAAAGATTATCGCCACCAGCCCAATTGACCTAGCTAATTTTCTTTTAGAAGGCTGACGCTCTGGACTTCTTTCTATGAACGGCACTAAAAAAAATATTACTAATAGAATCCCTATTCCTAATATCCCAAAAACCTTAGGTATATATTTCAAGATTTGATACCCAGCTAAGAAATACCATTCTGGCTTTATCCCTTCAGGGGTTTGAAAGGGGTTAGCTTTCTCATGAAAAGGGAAAGGGTAAAAAACCGCTAACGTGAGGATAACTCCAAAAAGAAGAATGGCTACAATAACCTCTTTCAGAAAATGATTGGGGAAAAAAGGCGCCCCCTCTTCTATCTCCTCTTGATTTTTCTTTTTTGCTTCCTCTTCCATATCAATTCTTTTACAAAGGTTTTGCAATCCCCTGCCTTTTGACTATAGCGAAATGGACTGCTAAAAACAGGGCTGTTATCCAGGGGAGGATAAGCACATGCACAGCGTAAAATCGGGTCAAGGTATCACCGGTTACATTCAAGCTACCCCTTAAAATGATTAAAAGATAATTACCTATTAGAGGAACACCACCTGCTACCTCAGTGCCTATAGTTGTTCCCCAGTAGGACCTTTGATCCCAGGGCAGAAGATAACCCGTAAATCCAAAGCAAAGGGTTAGAAAAAGTAAAACCACACCCACTACCCAGTTCAATTCCCTGGGATTTTTAAAGGCACCATGAAAATATACCCTTACCATATGTATAAGCATTGTGATTATCATCAGATTCGCCCCCCAGGCATGGATCTGTCTTATAAGCCAGCCCAAGGGGACTGTGTTGGTGATGTATTTGACACTGGTGTAGGCATCTGCGGCTGAGGGTTTGTAATAGATGGCTAAAAGTATACCGGTTATAATCTGAATCACAAACAGAACAAAGGTCATCCCGCCGAAACAATGGAGAATGCTTAAGCCTTTAGGAACCGGTTTTTTGAGAAGTTTCTGCAATCCTTCTTTTATATCTAATCTTTGATCTAATTCACCATAGATTATGGGAAATATGTTCAAGAGAACTGCCACCACCTGTCTGAGGTTCAATCTCTCCTCAGTCCAGCGTTTGAGCTTTGGGCCTATCTTTTTTTCCTTTTTATCCATCTTAGAGTAATCCTGTAACATAGATGTTATCGTTTACGACTTCTACCTTATAGGAAGGCAGGGGCTTGGGTGCAGGACCAGAAATTACCTTACCCTGGTAGTCGAAAAAGGCAGCATGACAGGGGCACTTTAAGATCTGAGAACCTTCTTCCCATTCCACCATACAACCTAAGTGAGTGCATCTCATATCCACAGCAAAAAGTCCAAGTTTCACATGCATCACCATAATATTTTTGCCCTGATAGACAACTGGCTTAGCCTTCCCTACAGATAGCTCAGACAGGGGCGCCACTCTCACCCTCTGAACCCTTTCTGCCCCACCTTCTTTCTTAGACGGGTAAATATAAGTTAAAATCGAGCCCAGCACCGCCAGAGCAGATACAACTACCGAACCCCCAATCAGATAGTCTAAAAAAGACCGTCGGGAGATTTTCTTTTCATCCTTTTCAGCCATAAAATTGAACTATCCTTTTTGGTCTTTATTGGGTTTTTCATAAAAAAGACAATTTTAGTTATGATTATATTGAAACATAAAAAAATGTCAAGGGAAAAAGTGATTTTTTCTTGAGATAGATCCCTAAAAATATTTCTTCTAAATTTAAAAAAAACTTGACATTTGAAATGTCGTAGTATAAAATAAGACAAAATAGATGTGGTTACTTAAGTTTGTGAAAAAAGTCACAAAATTACTCTAAGGAGGTGGTAAATAAAAAAAAGCGTTAGCTTTCTGCAAGAGCCAACTTACACTTAAATCCAAAGGAGGTAGGTTTATGAGCAAGAAAATGATTTTAATAGTGACGGGCCTTTTAGTGCTGATAAGTTTTCAGCTATCCTTGGCAGAACCTCCGGTAGCCAAGATGAGACTTTTGTCTTATTCGCCCAGAGATCTTACTTTTGATACTACCTTACAAAGGACTTCAACCGGATTGCCAAATGTGGGTGTTGGGAGTATGATTTATTTTACTTCCAATCCAAATGATATATTTGTCTATTCTTACACTTGGGCTCTTTCCGGACCCATTGGTTCATCCGCAACTTTGAGTAACACCACTATTAAAGAGCCAACCTTGGTTCCGGATATAGAGGGAACTTATATAGTTACTCTGGTCATAGCTGATACCTCGGGAACAAGTAATCCGGACACGATGTATATCAGTGCCGGGACCTGGGTAGGAACTGGGCAAATAGGTGGAATGACTCCTCACTGGCCACAGTGCGGTTTCTTCTGCCATAATGATAAGATAGCTGATTGGGAGGAAACCGGGCATGCCACTATACTTCAAGAAGGTTTAGACGGAATAGCCAGTAGCCACTATGGCTCATCTTGTATCAGCTGTCATTCAGTAGGCTATGACACGGATTCTGCGGCAGTAAACGATGGTTTTGATGATATTGCAGATTTATTAGGCTGGACTTTCCCGGATACTTTATTTCCCGGCACTTTTGATTCCTTAGTGATTAATTATCCGGATTTAGCTAACTTGGGTAATATCCAGTGCGAGAACTGTCATGGTCCGGGCAGCAGACACGGCGGAGAGAACAGATGGAACCGAATTTCAGTCAGCTTCGGAGCCGGAGTCTGCGCCTACTGTCATGATTCAGGGTCGCATCATATATTCCCTTATCAATGGGATAATTCCAGACATCCTTATTCTGTAGGGGAACCAGGATACCCTGAGCACATGAACCGCACTTCCTGTTCCAGGTGTCACACTGCACAGGGTTATGTGGACGAGACCATAGAAGGAGGCACCTCTGGTGCACCATATAAATATTACGAAGGTGTAACCTGTGTTGCCTGTCATGACCCACACAGTCATGCCAATTCGCATCAGCTCAGGAGAGCGGAAGTAAATGGAGTGTGTTATGACTGTCACAAGTTAAGAATCAGCAGTCACGGGATTCATCGTTCACATCAATCCGATATGTTGGAAGGAAACAGTGGCTATGAATATCCTGGAGAGCTGTATCTAAATGGAAGTCATACTTATGCCACAGAGAAATGCGTAGAATGTCATATGGCAGAATCCCCAGCAGGTACCCTGATTACCAAAGTTGGCGGTCATACCTTTGCGGTATTCTCAGATAATGATACCCCGGAGGATTCTACAGATGATATCTTAAATGATGAAGGGTGTAAGGGATGTCACGGCAGCGTAAGTTTGGTCTTCCTCAGGGCAAGTCAGCAGAAATTTGAAAATCTTCTGGATTCTCTGGCAGCACTACTTCCCAAGGATGAAGATGGTGAGGTCATAACGCATACAGAAGATGACCTTTTGACCCTTACAGAAATAGGAGGAGCTTACAACTATTATTTTGTGGCAAGTGATGCAAGTTATGGTATTCATAATCCCAGATATGCAGAAAAGCTCTTATGGGATTCTATTAAAAGGTTAGTAGATCAGATGCATGCCGGGGATATTGTGGAGATTATGGACGTGCCTAATGATCAGGGCAAGCAGGTGAGTATCCTCTGGAATATATTTGCCGGCGAGGATGATATCGAGCATCCGGTTACTCAGTATGGGATCTGGAGAAGAGATGAGTCTTCTACCTCAAAGGTTTTAGCTGGAGAGGTGAGTTCATTTAAGGAGATGCTCTCTTCTTATCCTAACATAGAAGCCGGGGCTAAATTCTTGGTAGCAGGAACAGTATGGACGTTCTTAGGTTCTGTTCCAGCATCACATCATGACCGCTATGCTTATGTTGCTCCTACCCTTTTTGATTCCACCATCGTTTCCGGAATGTACTGGACAGTTTTCTATGTCTCCGGTCATACTGAAGACCCTGGCATTTTCTATGAGTCCGATCCGGACAGCGGTTATTCTATGGACAATTTGGTTCCTGCTCCTCCCGCAGGTCTGGCAGCTTTAATCCTTGGTCGTGATGTTCAGCTGAACTGGGATGAATCCTCGGATCCTGATTTTGACTATTTCGCTATCTATCGAAGCACTGCCCCGGGCTTCACTCCATCTACTTCTAACAGGATCGGTTACTCTTCCAACACGGAGTATGTGGACTCTAACTTGGCGAATGGAAGTTATTATTACAAACTGACTGCTACCGACTTCTCCGGCAACGAAGGCGGACCTTCGCTTGAGCTTCCAGTTAACATCACTTCAGTCAGGGAGGAAGAGGGAGCTGTGCCTAAGGAGTTTGCTCTGTTCCAGAACTATCCCAACCCATTCAACCCAAATACACAGATCAAATTCTCCCTGGCCAAGAGGACTAAGGTTGAGCTTTCGATCTATAATATCTTGGGACAGAAGGTTAAAAACCTCTTAAATGAAGAGATGGAAACAGGGAGTTATGTTGCCACCTGGAATGCAAAAGACGAAAAAGGGTATGATGTATCCAGCGGAATCTATTTCTACAAACTGAGTTCTAAAGAGTTTACCAAGACCAAAAAGATGCTTTTGGTCAGATAGAAAAAGTGGTTTAGCTGCAAGAAAACCGACCCGCAAGGTCGGTTTTCTTGTTTCTCAGTGATTATGAATTCAGAGAGCAAAGAATCTTTAGAGGACCTCTTCATTAAGAGATACCTCAAGTATTTTCAGGAAGTACAAGTGCTTGCTCTTGTTTTTTTTCATATTTTTAAGAAGTATTAGCAAGCTAATACACTTAGGTTATTAATTTTTACTTTTTCTAAAACACCAATTTCAAGATGCATTTGCATTGGATACTTCAAAATCTAAATAAATTTACACAATTAACTTGACATAATCATTCAAAATGTAACGATAAATTTTTCTTGACATTTTTGGTCTTGCTTACTATTTTTTTGTAAGTTTTTTAAAGGCTTTATTTTGAAAAAAGGAAGAGTTGAGTGAGGAAGAAGATATTTGTCCTGGGTATAGCAAGCCTGATTATCTTGGGAATATTTGGATGTTCTAAAAATAAATTTAAGCTTACCAGTTCCCAGCCTACTGATATACCTTATTATAATTTAGCAAATGATACCTGTTTTGTCTGCCATAATGTCTCCACTTTAAAAAAGACTATGGATACTGAACTCGGAACTGAGATAGTCCCCCTTTATGTTAACCGTGAAAAATTTTCTCGCTCGATTCACCGGGCTAATCGGTGTGTGGATTGTCATGCTGATATTGTCTGGGATAATGTGAAAAAAGAACATCCGATTGTGCCTAAATATTATGGAGGCTGGGCTAATTTCAGCGCAGAGGATATAATCCAGGGCAGAAATTATTACACAAAAGCTTCTGTTTCCTGTGTTAATTGCCATACAGATCAGTCAGAATTTTTCTCGAGTCAGCATTATCTAATTAAGGATATTAAGAATTCCCGCATGGAAATTAATATTTATAACGGAATTGAAATAGGGAAGGATTATATAGGAAATGAAGCTAAATGCGGCAAATGCCATCTGACCTGTGCCACCTGTCATTTTAAAGGAGAAAAGGCCCAGGAGGCAACCGGGGAAATAACAGATTTTTGGAGCCAATTACTAAAAGGTGAGAAAATAGGGGTGGATGGGTTGACTAACTGGGCGATTGACTGGACTACCAATGTTGAAGCTCATACTTTTGCTACAGGTGAGGAGCTTAGAAGTTCCAATGATTTATGTCGAATTTGTCATACCGGGTTTTATACAAATTATGAGCAAAAGGGATATTACCATCCTGATGGGTTTCTTTACTGGGATTCTTTAGTTAGCCAGGGAGTAAACAAATACCCTCAATTCGAAGAGCTTCAATTTTTATTCGGCAATATATATGTGAACACTGGTATTCCTAACCTGGATAGCCTTTATTCTGATATCTCTAATGAAGGCCATTCAATAAAGAAAGGGAAATGCCTGGATTGCCATAACAACTCTCCAGCCCAGATTCATTCCCTTGCTCTACCGAGTTGTAAGGACAATGGTTGCCATCCGGGGATAGCTTTCAAAAAAGCCGGGCTTCATCAGGATATCGTTTGTGTTGCCTGTCACGATGCTACTATGGAACCTTGGAGAGAACCAAATTTAGGTGGAAAGGTAGATACGGTGAAGGTAGCTGCTGTAAAAAATAATAAAGTCATCAACTGGCATTCACATATGATTATAAAACCAGATGGGGTGAACACTAATTACTGTGAACGTAAATGTCATAATCCAGAAACAGGAAGAAGGATTGGAGCACATTTTTCTCGTCCTCATACAGGAACTATTCACAAATGATCGATCACCTAAAAGAGGTGAGTATGAAACGAAAAATAATCTGTTTGGTATTTCTTTTAGCTCTAACTCTCTTCAAACAAAGTTTAGCTGTAGAGCTTAGGAGCAATATCTCAACCTATTTTAACTCCTATCAGACACAGGACCTTTATACTGAAGAGAAAACATCTTATTTTAGAGCTTATCAGAGTTTCAGATTTGACTTAAAACAAATAGGGACAAAAAACCTATCTTTCCATACCTATTTTCGCTCCACCACAGATTTCATTCATAAGAATTCAACTGATCCCACAACAAAAATCTATAATGCTTACATAGATTGGAAAAATATCAAAAAGGTTTTAAATCTCAGGTTAGGGAGGCAGTTTCTGTATGTTGGAGTGGGGAATGCGACTATGGATGGTTTGAGATTAGATTTCAAGCCAAAGAAGAAGGTTCAGTTAACCGGATATATTGGATTCCAGCTTCCGAAAGATCGATGGACTAAAGTAGATACCTGGGAGAAGAGCCATATTTTCGGCGGTGAGTTAGCTACCACTTATCTGAAAAATACCAGATTGGCTATAAGCTATGTTCAAAAAAAGAGAGAGGAAGCTTTTGAAAAATATTTCATCGGGATAAATGCTACTCACTTTTATAAGAAACTTCATCTTTTCAGTCGGTTTTATTATGACCTGGTTTATGAGAGGGTCCAAAATTTTACCTTAAGAGGGTCTGGTTCAGGGCTTTTGGATAAACTTTATCTATCTTTTGAGTATCAATTCCGTCAACCGAGCATATATTCTAACTCAGTTTTCAGCGTGTTCAAACAGGAGAGTTATTCTATTTTTAGATTCTCCGGAGCTTATCAGCCTATCAAAAGTTTTAAGTTCTCTTCTGAGTATGATCTCACTCTGTATAAATCGGATAACTCTATTCGGACAAGATTTGGGATAGAATACGCCTTTATCGCTTTAGGAGTTAATTTTAGAAGAGGTTATGGTGGGGAAAGTAATGGAGTTTATGGAAGAATCATTCATTCTTTTAGAAGGAATTTAGTCTTTTCAGCCAGCACTGATTATGGCAAGTATAAACTCGATGAGGAGCAAGAGAGTAAAAATGAGAGTTTTATCCTTGCCTCCAGAGTAGAATGGGAGCCTTTAAAAAACTTCAAGCTGGCACTGGAGGTGCAGGATGTCAGGAATAAAGTCAAAAGTTATGATTTGAGGATGGTGGGTAGGGTAAGTTATAAATTCGGAGTTTCTTTTTAAAATCCGGGAAACGGATCCGAAGGACAGGATAAAAAAACAACACGCAGAGTTCAAACCGACTTTAGTCGGGTCTTACGCCACTAAAGTGGCTATGAACATGTAGAAAGGGAATTGGATGAGATTTCTTAATAAGACTTCGAGGGGAACGCTTTTGGCCATCATATTCAGTTTGATGATGATCTCGGCACTTTTTGCCACCTTAGATATACCCAAAAGTGATATCATCTTTTCTCATAAGAAACATTCGGATTTATCCTGTGTTGACTGTCATAGCACAATAGAGGAGAGTGATAAATCGGAAGATAAGAACCTCCCCAATATGGATATCTGCACCGAATGCCATGACGGTGAGATATTACCGGGTGAATGCTCGGTCTGTCATATAGATAAAGATAATCCCCAGGCATCGGTTAATCCTAAAAGAGATTTTGTCTTCTCTCATAGAAGACACTTAGAAAGGGAAACAGAATGTTTTTCCTGTCATGGAGATGTTAACAAGAGGGACAGACTTACTTCTGAGAATATGCCGGATATGGGAAAATGTTACCAATGCCATGAGGGGATAAAAGTGCCCAACTATTGCGAGCTCTGCCATGCTGAGATGAAATTGAGAAAATATCATCCGGACGACTGGCTACATGCTCACCAGTATCTGGCTTCGACTAGAAAAGAGAAGTGCATTCAATGTCACCAGGAGGAAGATCTTTGTCAGAAATGTCATCAAGGGGATAATCTATTTCAAACGACCCATCCCTTGAACTATTATTATACTCACGGGCTGGATGCCAGATCCAAGGAAAAGGATTGCCTCTCCTGCCACCTTACCAGAGAGTTCTGCAATACCTGCCATTCTCAGGAAGGTGGAAAGCCTTTAAATCATTCTATCCCGGATTGGGCTTCAGGTAAACCTGGTAGACATGGAGAGTTTGCAAAAAAGGATATGGAGTTATGCGCTTCCTGTCACGATAGGGTTGACCCTATCTGCACCTGGTGTCACCGAGATAGAAATCCAGGCAAAGGAAACGACCATAATATCCATCCCTCAGGTTTCGCCTCCAGTTTAGATAAAGGACCCTGGCATGAAGATGATGGGTATTTCTGCTATGAGTGTCACACTAAAGGACCAAGAGCAGAGGAAGGATTCTGTGGGTATTGCCACAGGGCTAAAGATTAACTAAAAAAGACAAAACCCTGCCAGAGACGTAAGGTCGTATAGCAAATACACATCTAACTTTTTTCTCCCAAAAAGGACGACTTGGTATTTTCTATTTTTCGTTCTTTTTATCTCTTTTTATCTTTTCGCCTGCAAGTTAAGGAACAACCTATCAAATCTTCTATAGCATTCCTAAGTTAGCGATAATACCATAACCTAATTGCTTTATCGGCAGTTCAAAATTCCCGGAATACCTCTGAGATCAACACCTCTTGAGTGTACATCACCATTTCCTCCGTCAACAAAACTCATTCTTCAGCATGAGCTTTGAGGATAAATCCTTTACCTCCTAACCTAAGTATATTCTGTGCATCTTGCCCTGAGAGTCCTGAATTTGGACTGTACAATCGTATCCAGCTCTTGCTATTATTTTTTTGAATTATTTCTTCTTCATCCAATAAATATAAATATGCAACGGTCAGTTGGTGGTCGATTTCAGAGCGTTTTGTTCTCTCGCAGATTTCAGGGGGAAACAGGTGACCTATTCCGGCACGGTGGTGATATTAATAGCAGAAGTCACGAATCGAGATTTACGACTTTTTGATGACACAATACCCCATTTCTTACTTGTTTGAGGATATCCTGAAGTTTTTTGCCTAGCTATGAATATATGAAACTGCAGATCACCTTGTCAGGATAAGTTAAGGAGCATTTTGAGGTTGCAGTGGAATCTTTTGGGAGTAGGAACAGCTACGGTTTGCTGCTAATTTGTTTTGAGCGGCAATGGACTGCCATAGCTTGGCAACCGGCATCAGCAAGTCATGCGTGGCGCTTACATTATCTTACAAGCATCAGAAGCGTTGAAAAAACCAACATTTGATGTAGAGTTTTTCTACATGATGAAGCCTGTTTGTTCTGAATAACTTACCTGACCCTGTTATCATTTTCCACAGTTTGGCGTTGAAATTTTCAACAGAGATATATATAATATTCTAACTCTGTTGAACCTCCACGACATGAATTTGAATGATAACCACAAGTGGTTCTTGAAGTTGGCGGATGCATATTTTTGCAAGACGTCTTTTGGCATGTCCTTTGCATTGACTATAAATGGATGTAACGAATTACTAACTATCAACAGAAAGGTTAGGTGAGGAAAATGTCAGTAATACTTGGTATATTTTTCTTAGTAATAGCAATTGGAATGAGCGCCTGGCGGGGACGGAAAGCGACTGAGGTTCCCTAAGCGCAATCAGGGATTAATTATTAGAAGAAAAGCGAGGTGATAAAAAATGTCAGTAATACTGGGTTTACTTTTCTTAGCCATCGTGATAGGAATTGCCATCTGGCGTCAAAGGAAAGCTGTTCCGGCTTCAGAAGAGAAAGTTCCACTTACCATCAAATTGAAACTCCCATCCATTTGGAAACGAATTTTTGTGCATCCAGGCCACGCTTGGGTCAAGGTCCTTGAACCCAGCTTGATTGCTGTGGGAGTTGATGACTTTACAAGCTCGGTGTTTGGCTCAGTTGAAGCATTATCGCTTCCACATCCAGGAACCAGGATTCAACAAGGAGAAAAAGTTTGGGGGTTTAGAAGAGGAAAACGAGAGCTGGCTCAGACTTCACCTATAAGCGGAACAGTGGTGGAAATAAATCGAGAACTGGTGGATAATCCGAAACTCTTAGCCCACAAGGATACCGAGAAGAGCTGGATATTAAAAGTTAGGCCGGACAGACTAAAGGGAGAGTTGCAGAATCTGCTTCACGGAACCATCCTGAAACGTTGGAATCAGGCTATCAAAGACCAGCTGGTAGCGACTCTAACTACGGCGGAGTTTCCAGTTCTGCAAGAAGGAGGGGAAATAAAGCCTGGCTTAGGCGATGAACTAACCTCTGAACAGTGGGAGAAGGTAAACAAAGAGTTTTTTGACTCGGACGAGTGAGCACAAGCATAAAGCAAAACCGGTTCTCTCACTATCACTTTTTGAAAAGGAGTTTTAGATGCAGACTCTTCAAGAATTTTTACTTGCTTCAAAAGCTAATGAGTACCTAATAGCTATCGCTTTTATGATAATATTCATTCTTTTTTGGAGATTGTTGAACGTTCCCATTTACCGTCCGGTGAGAGGACTTATGGCTGAAGCTTCCAAAATGATTAAGGGAGTGTTCACTCATCCGAGTCATACTTGGGTAGAAGTAGTTCAACCCAACGTAGTGAATGTGGGAATGGACAAGTTTACCTCTTCAGTTTTTGGGTCCATTAAAAAGATAGAGCTACCTAAACAAGGAGATAGAATTCATCAAGGGGGCAGCGCCTGGAAAATAAAAAGGGGTGAAAGGGAATTAGTTCAAGCCTCGCCTATCAGTGGTAGAGTTATGGAAGTCAATAAAAATTTTATCGAAAATCCAGTTCTTTTAAATCGTGAAAATCCAGAAAAGAATTGGATTCTAAAAATTGAGCCTGCAAATCTTACTCGAGAACTAAGAAATCTTCTTTCTGGAGAAATGTTGAGGCGTTGGAATCAAGCGGTTAAAGAACAGCTGGTAGCTACGTTAGTGCCGAGCCAATATCCGGTTTTACAAGAGGGAGGTGAAATCAAACCTGATTTAGGGGATGAATTAACGCTACAACAATGGGAGAAGGTAGTCAGAGAGTTCTTTAATATTAGATGAGAGTGAGTATATAACGGTAAATACTAAAAAAGGAGATATGGTGATCAGCAAAACGGTTGTAACTATCATTTTGGCTTTAGGCATTTACGTTCTTCTTGTCGTTGCCAGTGTCATCGGAGAGAAAAATGAGCCTGTTCATGAACTCCTTCCAGACGCAACCTGCAGTGACTGCCATATCTGTTTTACTCCCACCAAAAAGGACCCTTGTCTCCGGCCCTGTCCTCGCTTTCCCGAGAAAATGAGTGCCCATACTCCTGCAGAAGGACCAGAAGTGGTTATCCTGAATCAGCTCGAAGATCTGTTTGAGCCGGTGATATTTGCTCATAAGCTGCATGCTGAAATGGCGGAAATGGGTCAAGGATGCGTTGTCTGTCATCACTATACTCCTCCCGGCCATATTTCTCCCTGCAGGGAATGCCACGGTGGTCCTTTAAATCCGGAGGATCTGCGTCAGCCGGGGCTCAAAGGAGCTTATCATCGTCAATGTATGAGCTGTCACAGAGAATGGAGTCATACTACTGCTTGTGCTGTATGTCATGCTAAAAAAGGTCCAGGGGAAATAACTATTCGGCAGGTCGACACCACTGATATTGTAGGCATATATCACCCACGCATCGCTGTGCCGGACAAAAGGGTGTACCAGACCAATTACAACAAGGGCCCTGTAGTGACCTTCCACCATAAAGACCACGTAGAATTGTTTGGTCTGAAGTGTGTTGATTGTCATCAAGAGGAGAGCTGCAGCCGCTGTCATGAGATAGAGGAAAAACCCGAACACCTAGCCAAAACTCCAGAGGAACACCATAAACCTTGTATCTCATGTCATACTATGAAAACATGCTTAATTTGTCATGCTCAAAGTGAGAGGAAGGGTTTCGACCATGCTCGAACCGGGTGGCCCTTGAATCGATTTCACCAGGAGCTTAATTGTCGCTCCTGTCATTCCCCAGGGCGTAAAATAAGCAAACTTAGCCGAGACTGTATCGCTTGCCATACCAGTTGGAGTGCCCGAATCTTCAATCATGCTGTAACCGGTTTAGTTCTGGATGAAACCCACCAAGAGATGGATTGTGTAGATTGCCACTTGGATAGTAGGTTCGGGGACAAACCTTCCTGTGTGAACTGTCACGATGACAACCGAGTGTATCCTGAAAGTAGCCCTGGATCCTTTACTGAGAGGACGCAGTAGCTATGATAGTTATCCGTTAGTTTAAAGGAGGACATTAGTTGCAATGTTAATTATTTTAGTGAATTTCTATAAAGTTGATTGTCTTAATTGAATCGATCCGAAAAGGAGAATATAGTAATGTCACTCAATCGAAGAGGTTTCCTGAAAGCTATTGGAGCAATTGGCTCCTCCAGCCTTATAGGAAATTATAGTAAAGCAATTGCTCAGGAACATTTTCCTGGTTACCCAGATCGCTTGGGCGTGCTTCACGACATACCCTTGTGCATCGGATGCCGGAAATGCGAATGGGCTTGCAAGGATCAGAATAAATTCCCCAATAAACCCATAGAAACTTTTGACGACAAATCGATCTTTGAGCAAAAGAGGAGAACCGATGAAGAAAGCTATACCGTAGTCAACCGCTATCCAAATCCAAAGGATAAAGGGAAACCATTCTACGTTAAGACGCAGTGCAATCATTGTGACGAACCGGCTTGTGCCTCTGCCTGTTTAGTAAAAGCTTTGAACAAGACGCCAGAGGGAGCGGTGATCTACAACAAGGATATATGTATAGGCTGCCGCTACTGTATGACCGCCTGTCCTTTCTATGTTCCAGCGTATGAATATCATAATGCGCTCACACCTCAGATTAGAAAATGTACCTTATGCTATGAGAGGATAATCAAAAAAGGTGAGATCCCAGCCTGTGTGAAGATCTGCCCTACTCAGGCATTGACATTCGGCAAGAGAAGTGAACTGATTAAGTTGGCCCGAGAGAAGATCAGGAGTAAACCCGGAGAATACATTGACCACATCTATGGTGAACGTGAAGTTGGAGGAACCTGCTGGCTATATATCTCCGGAGTCCCTTTTGATAAACTCGGGTTCCCGATGGATGTGGGCACTAAACCCTATCCAGAATTGACCAGAGGATTCCTTACCATGGTCCCCGCCGTGCTTGTGATTTGGCCTGCCCTCTTAGGGGGGTTTTATATGTTCACCAAGCATCGGGAGGAGATGCTTAAGGAAAAGGAGATAATCCCAGAGAAAAAGGAGGAGCAAGTATGACCGAGTACGAATACGCAGAAAAAGCAAACGTTTTCCAGACCTGGATCAAGGATAAAATATTCCTGGGACTTTCTGCTAAAGAATATTTAAAGAGTCTCATTAAACCATTCAATATAGTTGCGGGAATTATCATTCTGATTGGATTGCCTTTTATGATAATCCGTTTCACTCAGGGTCTTGCTGCTGTGACCCACGCCTCACAAGACCAACCCTGGGGACTTTTTCTTAACTGGGGACTTTTCACCGGTGTTCCTCTGGCTTCTACTGGGTTCATAATGGCTACAGCCGTTTACATTTTTGGACTTAAAAACTACCACCCCCTGGTTCGACCTGCTATCCTCACTGGATTTTTAGGATATTTCTTTGCAGTCGTTTTTCTCTTGTTCGATTTAGGCCGTCCGTGGCGACTCCCCTACCCCATGGTTGTCTCATTTGGCACAGGCTCGGTTCTGTTTCTGGTGGGCTGGCACGTGGCTTTATACCTCTCAACCCAGTTGGTTGAGTTTTGCCCCGCTATCTTCGAATGGTTGGGCGCGCATTGGTTCCGCAGATGGGCTTTGAAGGTAACTATCGGAGCAACCATCTTCGGTGTGATTCTGTCGACGCTTCACCAGTCTGCACTCGGCGCACTGTTTCTTTTAGCCCCGGGAAAACTTCATCCACTCTGGTATTCTGAATTTCTACCGGCTTTTTTCTTTATTTCGAGCATCTTCGCTGGGCTTTCCATGGTAATCGTTGTAGCTCTGGTCTCTCAACGAGTGCTTAAAAGTCAGATCAACCTCAATCAGGCTGAGAACTATGACCAGCTCACCCTTGGCTTAGGTAAGGCGGCTTCATTTGTTCTATTAACCTATTTTTGCCTGAAGTGGATTGGTGTTGCTCATGGAAACCATTGGAATCTTTTAAACACCTCTTGGGGACATTGGTTTCTACTGGAGATTTTCGTCTTCGTCCTTCTTCCTTGTTTCCTCTTCGCCTTTGCAGTGAGAAATAGAAGCGTAGGACTTACCCAGTTCACAGCCATTTTTACCATCCTGGGTTTAATCATTAACCGTTTTAACGTGTCGCTGATTGCGCTCAACTGGAGGCTTCCACATCGTGAATTTTTCCACTGGAAGGAATTGATCATAGTCATCGCCATCATCACTATTGAGATTTTAGCCTACCGCTGGATCGTGAACCGGATGCCTGTTCACCGGGAACATCCACACTATAGGGAGGTAGGCTTAGAGGAGAACTTTTAAATAGTGTAAAGCGATTTTATGAAAAAGAGAATCTCAAAAAAACAGAATACTCAATCTACTGAGACACAAAACCGCTGCATCTGGATGACCGCAGGAGTGATCTCCTATAAGTTATGTCCGTTTAACTACGACTGTGAGCGTTGCGATTTGGATAAAGCGATGCGATCTCAGGTCAGGTCGAGAAAAATAAGGTCCAAAGTTGAAAGACATAGATCCCAATCTGTGCTGCGATCAGAAACACTTCCAACTCCAAGTAGCGGTTTGAAAAGCCTTCTCCTCTTTTTTACTTTCTCTGCAAGTGAGGTGAAAGAAGGGTTATATTTGCATCCCGCCCATCTCTGGGCTCAGCGGATAGAGGGTCAGAGATGGAGAGTGGGAGTTGACGAACTTTTGGCATATATCCTCCCGCAACCATCAAAGTTGGAATTCTCTGATTTAAATAAGGATCTATCTCAGGATCAGGTGTTTGGAAAGATACTCACCCCGGCAGGAACGATTTTTTTAACTGCTCCTCTTTCTGGACGACTGCTTCAAACGAATTCCAGATTAGCTCAACATCCGGAGTTGGTGCAACAGGATCCTTATGGAGAGGGCTGGCTGGCAGCCATAGACTGGGCTCAGGATCAATCTGAGCTGGAAAAGTTTTATACTGGAGTTGCCGGCAAAAGATTCTTACAACAAGAAGCTCAACATTTGAAATTTTTCCTCAGACATCGAGGCGTAGAACTTAACCAAATAGGGGAAACCCTTCCTGATGGTGGGGTTAACATCAAATATCTTCGTCAAGTCTTACCTGCCAAAGTATGCTTCAGGTTAGCAGTTGAACTGATGGTGACAGGAAAACAGGCTTGGTGAATCTGGTTTGATCCTCAAAAAGTAAAAAAACCCTTTTCATTCAGTCTAAAAATATATATATTATAAAAGATAGAAGGGAGTATCAACAGGGAAAGATATTTCCTGGGACGTTAGACATATCGAAGAGTAGAGCATGCCTTTAGGATTAAAATTTTTCATTGCGCTTTTTTTAGTGATGTTTGTGGGTCTGGCTACTTTTACTTACATAAACGTTAAAAGCGAAGCCAATGACCTTCTGGAACAGGTTGAATTAGCCGCCCTCCGTACTACTGATCTGATCAAGGAATCTACTCACTATAGCATGCTCATAAACCGTAAGGAGGATATTTATCAGATATTTAAAAACTTCAGTCAGATGCCGGGGTTTGAGGTTATTCGTATTTACGACAAAGATGGTGAAATTATCTTCACCACCCGTCCAGAGGAGAGACAGAACAAAGTTAACATTACCTCGGAAGCCTGCCAGGTATGCCACCGCTCTCCCGAACCGCTTAAAGCCCTGGCGAGTGAAGAACGCCACCGAATTATAAAATATCCAGATGGGCACAGGGTTTTAGCATTAATCAATCCCATAGAAAATGAAATCGCCTGTTATGGCTCTGGCTGTCATCTGCATCCGGATGAGAAATTCATCCTGGGGGTTTTGGACGTTCAGATGTCTTTGGCCACTGTGGATGTTGATATTGCCCGCAGTCGCCGACAGACCATACTGGCATCTGTTATTTTAGTGCTTAGCGTTCTTTCTGTAACCGGATTTTTGATCTACACGTTAATCCGTGCCCCGGTCCGCAAGTTGACTGAAGGCACAAGAGCTATTGCACAGGGAAAACTTGATCACACCATTCCTCTTCAGCGGAAAGATGAGATCGGAGAGCTGGCAAATTCTTTCAACACTATGACATTGGAATTAAAAAGGGCAAGGGAAGAGTTGGAACGGATTCAAGCTCACTTGATACAGATGGAAAAGATGGCTTCCTTAGGAAAACTTTCCGCTAGCGTAGCCCATGAACTGAATAATCCTTTGAGTGGGACACTTACCTATATCAAGTTAGTGCAAAGGAAACTCTCTTCACTTCAATTGCCCCCCCAACAACTCTCCTACTTCAAAGAGAAGATGTCGATAATAGCTGAGGAAACTAACCGCTGTGGGAATATCGTGAAAAACCTTTTACTTTTCTCCAAAAAGCAGGTAGGAGAATTTGTGCCAGTTGATTTACATCAGATTTTAGACCGTTGTAACAGACTGGTGGAACATCACCTGAAATTGAACAAGATATGCTTAGTCATGGATTATCTGAAAGGAAACCCGGTGATCGTCTGCGATAGAGATCAGGTCCAACAATGTTTTCTGGCTATCTTAGATAATGCGGTAGCGGCCATGCCTAAGGGTGGAACCATAACCATAAAGACAGCTTTTGATTCTGATAAAGAGAACGTAAGAATCGAGATTCAGGACACCGGTGTGGGTATCTCTCCTGCAGACCTACCTCATATCTTTGAGCCTTTCTATACCACCAAAAAGGATGGTAAAGGCATAGGCTTGGGTTTGTCGGTATGCTATGGTATTATAACAAGTCACCAGGGAAAAATCGATGTGAAGTCGGTCTTGGGGGAAGGAACCACTTTTATTATCGAGCTTCCTCTGCTCAGAGCGGAGGATAAAAAGCAAAGAGTTTCCTTTGAAGTAGAGTAGATTCTCAGAAAGGAGTAGGGTATGCAAGGAGGTGAAAGTAATGAATCCCAGTAAAAAGGATGGATCAGTAAGCATTCTGGTGGTGGACGATGAGCTCAGCGTACGTGATTCAATGACCGAATGGTTTCTGGAAGATGGTTACAGAGCAGACTCAGCCGCGGATGCCACTGAAGCTTTAAAAAAACTCAAGCCCGGACTTTGGGATATTATCTTTCTGGATATAAAGCTCCCTGGCATGGATGGAATAGAGTTGCAAGAGAGAATTAAGAAGATCGATCCCAATGCCACCATTATCATAATCACAGCTTTTGCCGCCGTAGATACAGCCGTGAAGTCTTTAAAAGAGGGAGCATACGATTACATCACCAAACCAATAGATCCAGATTACCTTTCCCATTTGGTGAACAACATTATAAAGCAAAAGCGTCTTCTTTCGGAGAACATTCAGCTTAAGGAACAAATTCAGGAGCTTTATGAAATAGATCAGATCGTGGGGGAAAGTCTGGCTATGTTGAAGGTCTTTGAGATGATCGATACCGTGGCTAATACGGATACAAGCGTGATGATCAAAGGAGAAAGTGGAACCGGTAAAGAGCTTATTGCCCGGGCTGTTCATGCCAAAAGCCCCAGACGATTTTTCCCCATTATAACAGTTAATTGTGGAGGGTTAACCGAAGGGCTGACCGAAAGTGAGTTTTTTGGTCACGAAAAGGGAGCTTTCACCGGTGCTTTATATAGACGCAAAGGAAAATTCGAGATGGCCAATGGAGGGACCATCTTTCTGGATGAAGTAGGTAATATTGACCCTAAATCTCAAACCGACCTTCTGCGCGTAATTGAAACCAAACAATTCACCCGGGTAGGTGGAGATGAAATTATCAAAGTTGATTTCCGATTAATATGTGCCACCAATCGAGATTTGGAACTCGCAGTAAAAGAAGGAACCTTCAGAGAAGATCTCTATTACCGATTGAATGTGTTTTCTATTTCCATCCCTCCTCTAAGGGAAAGACGCTCTGATATACCACTCCTGTGCAATTTTTTTCTTAAAAAGATAGCTACCAGTTTAAACAAAGCAGTAACCGGATTTTCAGAGGAAGCCATGGAGAAGCTTACCACCTATGACTGGCCGGGCAATATAAGGGAGCTGAGGAATGCGGTGGAAAGAGCTATAGTTGTGGCAAAAGGGTCTTTAATCTCCGTGGATGATCTTCCCATCTTACCCTGCCCAAAGGAAGCTCCTGAAAACAGAAGCTTGGAAGCAGTGGAAAAGGTCCATATAAAGAGCCTTTTAGAAGAGATGGGATGGAATATAACTCGTACCGCCGAGGTTTTAGGAATCGACAGAGCCACACTTTACAATAAAATCGAGAAATATGGCTTAAGAAAATAGATGTGCATCTATACATACTTCCAATTCAGTTTACAGATAAAGACCTCTTAGTTAGTATTTCTACTACTCTAAAGGACACCTTCGGGCTTCCGGTGATCTTTTTGCAAAAATCTTTTTGCCTGGAGAAGGGCAGAGATCCGATCCGGAATCAATATAACTCCACCTGGATTTTGTCCCAGCTTTTAAAACTTGTTCCGGAAGACCCTTGCAGGATCTTAGGAGTAACCGAGATGGATCTGTATGTTCCGGTTTTAACTTATGTTTTCGGTGAGGCGCAGTTAAATGGGAAAGCAGCGGTTGTTTCCAGCTATCGTTTGAGGGACGAGCTATATGGACTGCCCAAAAATCCCCAAAGGCTAAAAGAGCGTCTGGAAAAGGAAGCAGTTCACGAGTTAGGGCATACTTTTGGCTTAATTCACTGTCGAAATCCAAATTGTGTGATGTACGCTACCACCTATGCTGAAGAAATTGATCTTAAATCAAGAAATTTTTGCAGAGTTTGCTCCGCCCTTTTGGCTAAAAAGAAGGAACAATCTTAATGCTAACTTTGAGGAACGTCACGGAAGTTATGTAACTCGACGTAGCGCACGATTCTAAAGATTTTTGCAAAACTTGGAAGAAGTGATGTCTGAAGACTTCCACGCGCTTAGTATTTACTGATTTAACATCAGTTTGAGTGGCACCCTTCATTTACCCACAAGGCCTTTAGGTCCTACCTTAGTTGAGGCAGCAGATTAACCGTGCGGACACAACTCACTCTCAGCAAACCTTTGTGGCATTCAGCTTCCCCCATCCGATTACTCAATCCGATGATTGTTGGAACTCATTGAAAGGTGCTGGATTAAGTTTGATAAGAGTTCTAAGTCACACTCCCTTTTTTGAAATCTTTCAAGATGCTTCCGGTTATTCTTAGAAAATGTGCCATTCTCCTTATACTTTTCTAGAGGGACTCTTCTCCTCGTTTGCCCAATTCTAAATGCTGTTTTTGGTTACCCTGATTCTTTTTGTTAACTCCCTCTACTCCAATCCACTTCTTATCTCGATTTTTTGACGAACTCCCTGGAGACCTTGGCGAATATTTGGGAACAGTAAAAGTAATTTTTATACAATTCTGATTTTTGTAAATATGAGCTACACGGTCAGGGGCGAGGCTTTCACGCTCACCTCACATATTCTTTGTGACCAAATCGTGACTATAAAGATTCCAAAATAGTCCAAAATAATGCAAATTTGTATAAATCAAATTTTCTTGTAAGTCTATTCTGTGGACGGGATTATATTGTCTAACAGCAGGATAGCGAAAAGCATCAGATCGGATTTTAAGTCCCTTGCGTCTACCTGTTCCGCCACTCCGGCCTCAAAAACAGTGGTTAGTTATTAGTTTTAAGTTTGTAGTCCTCCTCACCCCAAAAATTTCCATTATTCAACATCTCTAAAAAAGATAGTTATATAGAATTATCCCCTCCTGTCAGGCTTTCTTTTTGAGCTTCTGAGATTGCCTTTGATTTATGGGAGAAAAATTATCCTTTGTAGGGAAGAGGCTTGTCCCCTTCCCGTTTTTTTCACTGACCCTCGGTCGACTACAAGGGTTGTTCCTAAGCCTCTATTGTTTTTTCGATCTTCTAAATTTCTTCCTTTTCTCCTTATCAATCTTTTCCGTAGCATATTGGATTACCAGTCGAGGAGCTTTATCTTTCCATTTATACAGGAAATCTTCAACCTCTTCAGGTGATTTTTTCCAGGTCTCTCTTAAGAGCCAGCCCACACCCTGGTGAACTACCTTTTCCGCATCAAGGATAAGCTTTCGGGCAACAGATAAACCTTCTTTTATATAATCATCCTTTGAGACCAACTTCACCAGGGTAACCGGAACCGCTCTTCTTTTCCATTTAGAGGAAGACTCAGTCCACTCCACCAGCTCATTTAAAGAAACTATCTTATCTTTTATGAAGAAATATAAAATATCACTACAGGCCCAATCACAGTGTGCCCAGTTAATTATATATCTCTGAAACCATTTCCCCATAACAGTAAACATCCTTTTGCTGTATTTTTTTCTCAACCTGATAAAAAAGTTAAGAGCTATAGATGCTTCTTCATATTTACCAGTTTTGATCAGATTCTCACACAGGTTAAGAATTTCATTTAGAGTGAAGTTCTGCTCGCAGTATTTAAACCATTCTTCTTTTTTCTTATCGATTTTTTCCTTGTCAATTCCGTAAGAATCATAACCTTCATTAAAATAGCGGGCATATTTCTGGACAATCTTCTTATCTGCATTTTTCTTTAAAAACTCTCTGATTTCTTTTTCAATCTTTTTAATCATAAGTATCCTTTTTACTGTTTTTCGCTTACCTGTGGCTACAATTAAAATAGGCGGCTTCCGGATTCGAACCGGAGAATAGAGGTTTTGCAGACCTCTGCCTTACCACTTGGCTAAGCCGCCGCAATCCCGCCAAAAGCGGGATTTGATAATAGTTTATGGTAGATAGTTTATAGTAAAAGATTTTACTACTAACTATTGACTATCTACCAATTTTTGTCCCTCGGACAAAAATTGGAGCGGGAAACGGGGTTCGAACCCGCGACATTCACCTTGGCAAGGTGACGCTCTAGCCAACTGAGCTATTCCCGCTTGTCCGAGTTTGGATCCATAGGACAATTTCAAAATATAGGTCTTAAAAAGACTTGTCAATATAATTTTTTACTTAAAAGAAACAGAGCATTATCTGATCCTATAGTAACTTCAGCTTTTCTTTGCCACTGCCTTATTATATAACTGAATGTACTTATTAGCTGAAGCTTCCCAGGAGAAATCCTTTTCCATCCCCCGGAGCATAAGATTTTTCCATGCAGATTTTTCCTTATAAAGCTCTAAGGCTCTTTTCAAGGCTAAGAAAAGCTCCTCCCCATTATAATCTTTAAAAACAAACCCTGTCCCTTTCTTCGTACCAGGCTTGTAATCCTCTATAGTATCTGCTAAACCGCCGGTCTCTCTCACCACCGGGACAGTCCCATATTTTAAGCTGTATAACTGATTCAAACCGCAGGGCTCATATTTCGAAGGCATCAGAAAAATGTCTGCACCAGCTTCAATCAGATGAGCCAATTTATTATCATACTTTAGATATATCTTAACCTTTTTGGGATATTTTTTCTCCAGCTCCAATAAAAATCTATGATACTTCTCCTCACCTGTACCTAAAATCATCAATTTTAGCTCTAAAGACAGGAGCTTTTCTGCTATTTCCTGAAGTAAGTCAAATCCCTTCTGGTCAGCCAGCCTTGAGATCATCCCGATTAAGGGTATATCTTCATCCCTACGGGTCGTAAGGTTTTTTTCGACTGATTTTAAATCTGCCTGCTTTAGCAGGAACTCCTTATTTTTACCTTTCACCCACAGGTTACCTTTACCATAATTGTAAGGGATAAGACTGTCCTTTTCCGAGCTCCATTCTTCATAATCTATTCCATTCAATACCCCATATAGATCCTGGCTTCTGTCTCTTAAAATCCCCTCCATCCCGTAACCAAACTCAGGTCCGGATTGAACCTCCACTGCATATCTTTCACTTACTGTGCTAATCAGGTCAGCGAAAGATATCCCTATCTTCAAAAAATTCACCCTGCCCCAGTATTCAAAAGGGCTCAAAGCATAAAAGAGCTCGCTTTTCACCCCGAGCTTGTCAAAGGTTGTCTTGGGAAAATTCCCCTGATAGGCGATATTATGAATGGTAAAAAGTGTTGCAATTTTACTAAAAAATAGCTCTTTTTCATATATAGTTTTAAGATATGCCGGGATCAATGCTGACTGCCAGTCGTTGCAGTGGATGACATCCGGCTTCCAGTTCAAAGCTTTAATTGTCTCTAAGACTCCTCTACCAAAAAGGATAAACCTCTCATCATTATCCTCATAGTCATATCCGGTTTTTCTATCCCTGTAAAGTTCTTTCCTATCGAAATACTCCTCATTCTCCAGGAAAAGATATTCTGTCTCAGAGTTTTTTAGATGGCATCTTTTTACCTCGAATTTTATTTTTTTTTCTCCAATTATAATCTCCGATATGGGAAGGTCTATTTTCTCCAGATTGAACCTTTCATCATCTACCATCTTATATTTAGGGAGAATAGTTTTAATCTCACATCCAAGTCGCGATAAAACCTTGGATAATGCACCAACTACATCTGCCAATCCACCGGTTTTGGCAAAGGGAACCATCTCCGGAGAAACTAAAAGAGCCTTAATTTTACTTTTATTCAACTCTTCTCCTCTTTTATTAAATTACTATCTCCTATAATTCGATCTCCTTCAGATACTTAGCCGCATCCTCCGGGGATGTAGGATTTATGTAGAAACCAGTTCCCCATTCGAATCCTGCCACCCGGGTAAGCTTGGGAATAATCTCAATATGCCAGTGGTATTCCTCCAGTTCCTCATGATTACCGATAGGTGCGGTGTGGATGATATAATTATAAGGTGGGTTGTTAAGCGCCTTAGAAAGACGGAGCAGAGTTTCCTGGAGAATCCTGGCTAAGGATGGAACTGTTTCTTTTCTGGTATTCCGAAAGAAGGAGATATGTGATTTAGGCAGAATCCAGGTCTCAAAGGGGAATCTGGGAGCAAAAGGCTCTAAGGCTATAAAGAAATCATCCTGCATAACCACCCTTTCATTCTCGGAGATTTCCTGCCTTACGATGTCACAAAAAATGCATCTCTCCTTGTAATCAAAATATATTTTTGATTTTTCAACTTCCTCTGTCACCCTTTTGGGTACAATTGGAGTGGCGATAAGCTGACTATGACTATGCTCTAAGGAGGCACCGGCCTCCTCACCTTGATTTTTAAAAATCATTATATATCTGAATCGCGGGTCTTTACTTAAATCCTTTATCCTGTAAATATACGCCCAGATAACATCCTCAACCTCTTTATCTTCAAAATCAGGCAGGTCTTTTGTATGATCCGGGTTTTCAATTATTACTTCATGCGCACCTATACCATTCATCTTATCATAGATACCTTTACCCTCCCTGTTCAGCTCCCCTTCTATTCTTAAGGCAGGGTATTTATTGGAGATAACCCGAAGAGTCCATCCGGACTTATTAGGTTTCGAATTTGGTGGTCTAAAAGCTAAGACCTCAGGTGGGGTGGCAGATTCATTTCCCGGACAAAAAGGACAAGTAGGGCTTTCTTTCCTTTTGGGAAGGCTGGTAAAATCAGAGGGTCTTTTACCCCTTTCGGTGGAGATAATCACCCATCTGCCGATAATCGGGTCTTTCCTCAGTTCCGGCATCTTCTCTCCTCTTTTGCGACTTCTTTCACTTAGATAATATAATTAAAAAAACCTATTGTCAACACCGCTAAAGAAAATTGACGAGCTTTATAAATCAAGCCCCTACAAACTTGGAATGTAGGGGTTCGATTTATCGAACCCAAATTAGCTTTGGTCGTGCATACCACAGGGTGAACGAATATCATTTTAAAGTAGCAAAGGTTTTAAACCTCTGTTGCCGAGCCCTAAAGGCTCGGCTAGGCGTTGATACTTTCAGGGGTCATCGTCATTTTCCCCCGAAAGCTGTCGCCCTCAATCTTTTAGTCCTTTTTTAACCCTTTCTCTCGCCTCTGGTTAACTCAAACAATCTCTGAAAAAGATATTTCTCCTTTGAAGTTAACCTCACTTTTCTTCTCTCCATCACCTTTTCTGCTGTCTTTATCATTTTTTCCAATTCATATTCAGAAAATCCCTGTACTCCTCCCCAGTAAAAAGAGGGTATGAATTTTTCCTTAACCATCCCCCCACCGAAAAGATTAGAGCCAAATCCGATATTTATCCCGGTATTGAGGAGAGTCCCGATTCCGGTTTTAACATGGTCACCCATCATTGAGCCTACCTTGATTAATCCAGTGTCAATCTCTTTTCCGTTTAAAAAGACTTTGATATTACTATAATTATTCTTCAAATCGCTGTTAGTAGTCAGAGCTCCTAAGTTCACCCATTCGCCCACATAGGAATGGCCTAAAAATCCCTCATGATATTTATTGCTGTAACCCAAAAAAATCGAATTCTCCACCTCTCCTCCAACTCTGGAAAAAGGACCTAGGCTTGTCCCCCCCCTTATCTTCGCTCCCACTAAGATACTCTCCGCACCGATATAAGCTGGACCCTCTATCCGGGTAGGAGACTGAATAACCACATTCTCGCCAATATAAATAGGTCCTTTTCTGGCATCTAAGACCACGAAAGCATCGATTCTACTATTTTTGGCAATATAAACATCTTTGGGATTATAGATTTTGACTGAAGATTCAACCCCCTTTTTGAAATCTTTCTTCTTAATCTGAGCAAGCCTTCTGAAATCTTTTATGATTTGTTCGGGATTTAAACTTATAAGCTCCCAGAGATAGCTCAAGGTTTTGAGTTTAATTTCTACCGATTTTATCTTGTTTATTATCGACCCAATCTTTTCTTTTTTGTATAGGTTTTTAACCTCAATTTCATATTTTTTGAAATCCTCACCTTTTAGGGTTAGGGCTAAAAGTTCACCCTTTTCCGAATTTGGATCCATCGGAGAGGTAAATAGTTTTTCCTTTTCCGAATTTGGATCCATCGGATCAGAGAAATTTATCTTGTGAAGAAGCTTTTCTTCAGCCAATATCCGTCCGTTAAGAAAAAGGAGCTGGTCTTCTTTTTTTATACTGAAGTTATTTACCTTAAAAGAACTTTTTTGTCTTAAGACCTCTTTTAGATAATCCCTGCATAGAAGGATAACTTCAGCTTCAGGATAAAGCTGGATTAACTTATCCTTCAATCTCTGAATCCCGCACAGAAGCTCATAAACCGGTCGATTATAGGTCAAGGGAAAAAAGTTTACAAATTTATCATCTTCGAAGATGTAAAGTTTCTTTGCCATTGCTCTCCTTTCACAAATAGACCGGTGGCCAGTGGTCAGTTTCCAGTGATTAGTTTTGATATTAAACCATTGACCATTTTCCTTATTTCTGTTATCTTTCCACTCATATTTTCTAAGTCATTTTTATTTATATAGTTCAACTCCTCAGTCGGAAGGTGAGTTGCCTGGTTGATGATTTATTCATCCTTTATATTTATTCGCGCAGCAGAGGTTTTAAACCTCTGCTGCCGAGCCCTGAAGGCTCGGCTACGCGTTTATGTTTTTATCTGTCATTTGTCATATCTTATTTTTTATTTCACAAAAGCCATCCCTCTTAACCTTTTAACCCTTTCCTCAGTTGGGGGATGAGTTGAAAAAAGTTTGTTTAATTTACCTCTATAATCCAGTAAGGGATTGACCACATAAAGATGTGCTGTAGCCTTATTGGCTACCTCTAAGGGCTCGGTATCTTTAGAGATCTTCTCCAGGGCTGAAGCCAACCCTTCTGGATAACGAGTTAGCATCGCTCCCGAGGCATCTGCCAGATATTCCTTCTGCCTGGAAATGGCAAGTTGAATAAGCTTAGCTATCAAGGGAGCTAAAATAGCCAGAGCCAAAGCTAAGAGGACAATAATCGCATTTCCTCCCCCTCTTCTACCTCTTCTCCCTCTTCCGTAGAAAAAGCTTCTGCCCATCCAGTCAGAAAGTAAAACCACAGTTCCGACTAAAACCACCACTAAAGTAGCATAACGAATATCATAATTTTTTATATGAGACATCTCATGAGCGATCACCCCCTCCAGTTCCAGACGATTCATCTTCTGCAAAAGGCCAGTGGTAACTGCAATGGCTGAATTCTGTGGATTTTTGCCGGTAGCAAAAGCATTCGGGGCTGTATCCTCGATAATATAAGCTTTTGGTTTTGGAATCCCAGCCCCAATAGCCAATCCTTCGATGACATTATAAAGATATGGATTTTCTTTAGGATCAACCGGCTTAGCTCTGCTTATCCCCAAAACCATTTTGTCCCCATAGAAAAAGGTGACAAAAGAAAGAAAAATGGCAATTAAGAAAGCGATAGTAATTCCTGCTACTCCTGAATGATAAAACTCCCCAAAAACCCAGCCTAAAAAAAGGAAGAAAAGAATGAATAGGAAAAGAAGCAAGAAGCTTTTTCTCTTATTCTCAGCAATTTGTTCATAAATCATACAAGGCCATAGTCTAAAGGCTAAAAACAAAAAATCTTTTTTAAGTTAATTTGGTGGAACAGACATCTTGTCTGTTCTCTTATTACTGTCAGAGATGAATATCAAGCCCACCATTTCTTTCAGGTGGAACAAAGTTTTTACTCCTTATTAAACCTCTGAATAATAAATATATTCCTCCAACCAGACACATCATGAATAGAATAACTATAATAAAAAATATACCTGAGACGAGAGGATGCAATGTTCCTGTTTCAATCCCAACACGATAACTAACAATTAATAGCACAATAAAAAGATAAGCACTCCAGATTAAAAACTTGAACCCTGATTTATATAATTCTTCTTTTCTCATATATTTAGTATCTGTCCTAGGGCCTATCTGGAGAAAGAACAATAAATTTGCCCAAAAAGGTTTACTCTTTCTTTTAGCATAATACCTGATAATTGAGGGAATAATAAAAGCTAAAAATAATTTAAAGAATACTATTAGTAAAGTTTCTGAACTATCCATTATTTTACCATCTAAAAAAATCTAGAGGCTAAAGTAAAAATCATTTCCTAAATCTTTATTACAACAGTGAAACAGACATTTGTCTGTTCAGGACTTGTGTCAGGCAAGATGCCTGACCTACTGGTTTTTTAACCTTCTGACTTTAGACTATAGTCTTTAGCCTATTTAAAATCGACCTTCGGGACTTCTCTTTTGCCTGACTCCTCTATTTCGAAGTATTCTCTGATCTTGAAGTTAAACATATTGGCTATAATATTGGAGGGGAAGACCTGCTGGGCATTGTTATAGCTCAGGACCGTGTCATTGTAAAACTGCCTGGAATAGGCGATTTTACTTTCTATCCCAGCTAATTCCTCCTGAAGCATGAGGAAATTCTGGTTCGCTTTTAAGTCCGGATAATTCTCTGCCACGGCAAAAAGGGTTTTCAATGCAGAGGTGAGCATCCCGTTTGCCTGTTCTTTTTCCTTAACAGTGCCTGCCTGAGCCCACTGGGTTCGGGCTTTGGTTACCGCCTCGAAAACCCCTCTCTCATGAGCCGCATACCCTTTTACCGTTTCCACTAAATTCGGGACTAAATCTGCTCTTCTTTGTAGCTGCACATCGATCTGATGCCAGGCATTATCCCCCCGATTCCTCAAAACCACCAGCCGATTATAAATGGCGATGATAATTATCAGCGGAACGCCAATCACCACCAACAAAAACAATAAAACCGCAAGCATAAATACTCCTTTTTAAAGGTTAATTATTCAATATTAATATGCCAAATACTATCAAGGAAAATAGTCCCAATGGAAAGGATGTCAACGCGAAATATTCACATAAATTTGTTATCACACCGGACCTTTTAGCTTTCTTTCTGTCGAATTTAATAGCTTCATCAAATGTCTTTATATTCCTTTTAGCGATTTCCAGGTCAATTTGTTCTTTGTCTACAATTTGGTCTCTTTCAAATAACTCAATTTTTAATTCCTGAAATTCCTTTAATGACTCAACATACACTCTCAATGCATCGTAATGCATGTAAGTTATATGTTTTTTATTTCTGACTATAGAAGCTACAAATGAGATCAACAATGAGAACCAAGCTACAAATAGAAACAATGAGGCATATATATTTAAACCACAAATAACGATACTATTACCAATTTTACTATCCAAATTTTGCGAGAATATTCCCATGAAAGTTACACTCACAACAATAGCGCCACCTGATACAGAAGCAAGGTAGTAATAAAACTTTACCAAACTGTCCAACACTCGTTCATTGATAGTTACTATTCTTGTTAGTGCTTTTCGATGTTTTTCCTTTGCCTTCTCTATTTCTTGTCTGCTAATTTTCTGCTCTTCGCTATCCATAAATCTATCCCTCCTATATCAACTTGCTACTCGAATATTCTTGTCATTGCGAGCGCAAGCGAAGCAATCTCGCTTTAATAAAAGATTGCTTCGTCGCTTACACTCCTCGCAATGACATATCAACTGATCTAATAAACTATCTCTTCTTCAAACCTCTTTTAAATCTCTCCAATTTTTTCTTTATATTCTTATCCGATAATCCCAAAATCTCCCCTGCCAAAATTCCAGCATTTTTTGCCCCCGGAACGCCCACCGACATAGTAGCAACTGGAACACCGGAAGGCATCTGCAGGATGGAAAAAAAAGAGTCCATTCCCTTAAAGGAAGCTGAGGGAAGAGGAACACCGATAACCGGGAGTTTTGAATGAGCCGCCATAAATCCTGGAAGATGAGCCGCCATCCCGGCACCGGCAATTATCACCTTTATCCCTTTTCTCTCCGCTTCTAAAGCCAATTTTCTGGTCCTTTCTGGGTGGCGGTGAGCAGAGGAAACAAATATTTCAAACCCGATTCCAAAATCAGTCAGAACCTCTGCCGTCTTGCTCATCACTTCTTTGTCCGATTCACTCCCCATCACAATCAATACTTTATTTTTCTTCATTGTATTTCCTCAAATAAAAAGTAGGGTTACAGATGTTAAAAAGCAATCCCTAGCGTCCGACAGAGTCGTTGGAGGTTACAACCTCCGTAATGCCCGATCCGCCTCAGGCAGATGTCGGGTGAATTGACTACAAAAACCTCCGGGGTTACTCTTAACATTGCACGAATCTAATCTTTTTAATCTTAGACAGGCTCGGCAGAGGTCTAAAACCTCTGCTACGCCTTGCCTTCATTTCTAATCTTTAATCTTCCATCTGTCATCTGTCATAATATTTTTGTACCTTGACCCCTTGAATCCTTTAATCCTTGAACCCCTTTAATTAAAAATACTCTCTCCTCACATTAGCAGCCCGATAACCAATGTCATGTCGGTACTGCATTCCCTCAAACTTTATCTTATCTACGGCTGAATAGGCTTTAGTTAAAGCCCCTTGCATGGTCTTATCAAAAGCAGTTATCCCCAATACTCTTCCTCCATTGGTAACTATTTTATCTCCTACTTTTTTTGTTCCAGCATGGAAAATCACTACACCTGAATCGCTCACTCTATTCAATCCAAAGATATCTTTCCCTTTTTCATATTTATCCGGATAACCACCTGAAGCTAAAACCACGCACACAGATGAATCATCTTTCCAATTGACATCTTGCAGTTCAAGTTCCTCTTCTATGATGGAAAAAAATGTCTCAGCCAAATCGCTTTCCAATAAAGGTAAAACCACCTGCGTCTCAGGGTCACCAAATCGGCAGTTGAACTCCATAACTTTTGGTCCCATCTCAGTTATCATCAAACCAGCGTATAAAACACCTTTGAAAACCCTCCCTTCCCTATTTAAACCGAAGATAGCCTGCTCCAAAATCTCTTCGGTGATTTTTTTCATCAACCTATCATTAACCATCAGGGTTGGGGCATATGCACCCATTCCTCCAGTGTTAGGACCTCTGTCCCCATCATAAATCCTTTTGTGGTCTTGGGAGGAGACCATTGGCAGGATGGTCTTACCATCAGTGAAAGCTAAGATAGTAACCTCTTCACCAGTCAAAAAATCCTCCACCACCACCCTGTTCCCAGCCTCTCCGAAGATCTTCTCCACCATCACCTTCTCCACTGCCTCTTCGGCGCTTCTTAAATCCTCAACCACAAAAGCACCTTTCCCAGCCGCCAGTCCATCTGCTTTGATCACCAAGGGGAATTCAGAGGAACGGATAAAATCTATTGCTTCCTCTTTTTTTTCAAAGATTTTGAAGCTGGCTGTGGGGATATGATATTTCTTCATAAACTCCTTGGCAAATACTTTGCTTCCCTCAATCAAGGCGGCCTCTTTTCTCGGACCTAAGATCTTCAGATTTCTTTTCTCGAACTCATCCACTATTCCCAAGATTAAAGGGAGTTCTGGACCCACCACAGTCAAGTCAATTGAATTTTTCTCCGCAAAATCAGCCAGTCCTTTGATATCCTCAGAGGATATCTCCACACAATCCCCTAAGTCAGCTATTCCAGCATTTCCAGGTGCGGCATAAATTTTTTTAACTAAAGTAGATTGAGAAAGTTTCCAGGCAATGGCATGCTCTCTTCCCCCTCCACCAACAACTAATATCTTCATCTTTATCTCTCCTGAAATCTAAGAAAGCTTTTATTTAAGAATTTATAATAAACCCGATCAGGGCTAAAAGGCAAGGATTTTTTTATTGACAATCATCTCCCATAAGCTTTTTATTGATATAAAAATTGAAGCATTTCTCGATTTTTAATGTCTTTTACTCCTAAATATATCGCCCGGGCAGGAATAATTGCCGCACTTTATGCCATCATAACTATACTTCTGGCACCCATAAGTTATGGACCTGTCCAGGTCAGGGTCTCTGAGGCTCTAACTGTTCTCCCTTACTTGACCCCATCTGCTATCCCGGGTCTTTTCTTAGGCTGTTTATTGGCAAATATATACGGAGGCTTGGGTATTTATGATATTGTGGGCGGTAGTTTTCTAACCTTGCTGGCTGCTTATTTTACATATCTTTTATCTAAAAAAGGGAAACCTGTACTTGCTCCTCTGCCCCCGGTCCTTATTAATGCCTTTGGGGTGAGCCTTTATCTGCATTTTCTCTTCAATCTACCCTACTGGCTAACTGTTGCCTATGTGGGCGCAGGAGAAATTGTAGCCTGTTATCTTTTGGGCTACCCTCTCTTAAAAATCATATTGAGCCAGAAAAGCTGGAGAGAATTTTTTAGAATATGAAAAAGATGTAAGAGCAGGTTTTAAACCTGCCCCTACAATCTGTCATTGCAATGAGTGTTACATAAAATCTAATTCTATACTATTTCGTTAACGATATTTTTTCATTCGTGCTGGAATTATTTTCAAGACCAATTCCGAAAGATTAGCACCCAGAATTGATTCGGGAAATCCAATTCCCGAACCGACCTAAGAAAGAACAAACAAGTCCGAGAAACGGATCCAGAGGAAATGTCTGTTCTACCAACTTATGTAGTGGAAGGCCGTCAAGGTCTTGTCCACAGTCCACCTCAGGCGGACTGCGGAAGACTTTAGCCTTCCATTTTCCTGATGGAAACCTAAAGGTTTCCGCTACAAAAAACGTAGGGGCAATTTCCATTTGGATCCATCTGGACATGAATTGCCTCTACTTTCAATTAATATTCAATATTAGCCTTACAAAAAACTATCTCAGCAAAATCATCTTCTTTGTTTCCCTAAATCCGTCGGCTTCCAGTCGATAGAAATAGACCCCGCTTGTAGCCTCTCTCCCTTTATCGTCCTTTCCATCCCAGATCAGCTCATACCTGCCTGGCAATCTCTTTTCATCCACCAAGGTTCTTACCTTCTGTCCTAAAATGTTATAAATAATCAGGGTGGTGTGGACAGGTTCTCCAAACTCCAAACTCCCAACTCTAAACTGTATTTTTGTGGAAGGATTAAAGGGATTCGGATAGTTCTGGTCTAAATTATAAACATTTGGAACTAAAAGCTCCTCTTTTGATTTAACCTCTGTTCTTACATCATAATATTTTACCTTAGCAGATTTGATATTCTCCTTAAGGTCAAAAAGACCACTCCCCGCTACTACAGCCATTGCCACTATTATACTCTCCTCTGGAGGAACAATAAAAGGTCCACAGGATGAGATAATCGACCAATCGCCTGCCGGGAGATGAGAAGCCGAATCTGAGGCTATAAGGGTATCACCCCTTAAGAAGAAATATTTCTCCTCTTCGGTAAACCCATCATAAAGATAGAGCTGATTATCAATCAGCTTGTAAGAAGCTGGAGGATGGTTCAATGGAAAAATAGTTAAATATACAGAAGAAGTTGAATCATATTGATAAACTATGGGAATATCTGAAACTGTGTCATGTCCTGCCAGATCATCTTTAGGTGAGAAAAGGTTTATATCCCAGTCAAAGAAAAGACCAGGGTAAATACCTTTAAGAGTATCTGAGGTTTTATTTTTTAAGGTGTATTCCAGGATAATATAATCATCATCTGGAGGATTAGCAAAGGCAAAGCTCCTCTGCACAATCTCTAACCCGATTTTATTTTCTGCTCCACTATCAAAGAATATACCTATCCCATCCTGATCTGAGAATTCTCCGGGCACAGAGATAGACAATTCACCTTCGGGCACAAAATCGTTTTCTAAAGATATTCCGCTTTCATCTCTTGCCGCATCCATCACCTGATCTTTTGATTTCCCGATCAAAAATGCTCCCTCGAAAAGGTTATCCTCCCCTGATTTTGGAAATCTAAAACCCATCCCTCCTGAAGGACTGATCGAACCCTCACCTAATCCATATCTACCTGAATTAGAAAGGGTGAAGATCACATTCCCAACATTATGCTCACCGAAACTGTAACTCGAAGTCGGATTTATGAGCACAGAGAATTGGAGAGTATCCACATAGCTTTTGGAACTATCGAAAAGTCTAAGCCAGAAGAAAACTCGATAATTTGAAGGAAGATTATAGCTATATGAGAGAACTAAAGGAGAACTAAGATTTTCCTCTATCTTTTTGGAACCTATGGAATCAAAATAAAGGCTATCTTCCACCAGAACCACTAAAGAATCCAGGGTCTTAAGAATGACACTAAGGGAATCGACCCTTTCCCCGTAGTTTTTCAAAACCAGATAAAGCTTTAACCTTTTTTGTCCGCCAGGATAGATCAGGGTATCCTTTTCCACATAGGTGCTCTCCAGCCAGATTTTAGGAAAAGGAGGTGGCGGCATAAAGTCTAAAGCTTTTTTTAGATTAAACAACCCCCAGCCGTAGTCATTATCCTCACCTTTAATACCTAAGTCTGTGCTTGAAAAAAGGAGTGCATTTTTTATCTCTTCCACCGTTGACTCAGGATTAAACTCTCTCAAAAGGGCAACTGCCCCGGAGATGAAAGGAGCCGCAGTTGAGGTTCCATTTAAAGCTTTATAGGTTCCACCAAGATAGCTTGAACGGATTCCAACTCCCGGGGCACAGATCTCCGGTTTAATGGTAGTCCCATCACAACCTGAAGGACCACGACTGCTGAAAGGAGCGATTGGAAAACCATAGACTTGGGCATCCACAGCTCCAACTGAGAAACTATTAGTCGGAGAAGTAGCTCGGTCAGCTGGAGTCCTTAAAGACATAGGAGAAGGACCTTCATTCCCCGCGGCGAAGATAACTATTATCCCGGCTGCCTCCACATTATTAATTGCCGACCAGAAGGTCTGGTCACAGGGGGGCTTAGCGGCTAAAGGTATACCCCAGGAGTTATTAATCACATCCGGGACATCATCTATTGTCTCAGGATCTCCATCCGGATCAATGGCCCATTCAAAAGCCTGCAGGATATCAGCTACGGTCTCTTCAAAATTTTTACCCCGGTCAATAACCCCTGCAGCAATCCACTCAGCATCAAAAGCAACACCTAAAGTTTCCGCATCAGTTTTTCCTACCATTATCCCCATTGTATGAGTCCCATGTCCATTAGCATCCACTGGAAAATTTGAACCATAGGGGTCAAACCAGGAACTGATATCTCCTCCTTGTAAACCTCCTTTCCAGTTATAGAAAAGCGCCGGATGACTCCATTCCACACCGGTATCAAAACTGCAGACTAATCTCCCTTTGCCGGTATAACCCATCTTCCAGAGCTCTCCTACCCCGGTTGCCTGAAAATAATCTCTTGCACCGCTTTTAGAAGAGTTGGCCTCTTCAAACACAGGTGCGATAAGGGAAACAGGGTAGTTCGGATAGATCGTCTCCACCTCCGCTCGCAAAGCAATTTTCTCTATTTCCTCTTTAGTAGCAGTTACCAAAATCCCATTAACGATCCAGAAGCTTTGATAACTTTTAATCAAGCCTTTACTTTTTTGTTCATCAAGATATATCAAAATATCCTTTTGAGCTCTTTCTTTTTTATCTTTAAGCTTATAGATTATGCTCGAGTGTCTTTCCTTTTGAGTTTTTAATTTACGGTGAAGCTCTAAATCCCTTGGCCCAATCTGGTCTTTTAACATCACCAGGCAGGAAAGATATTCATTTTCCTCTAAGGTTTGGAACCTCTTCTTTAAATCCTGGCTGAGTTCTCCTGAGATAGAATAAGCAAAATTAAAGATTAGAAGGATTATAGGGATTGAAATTGTTTTAAGAAGTTTCATTCTCCCCTCAAGATTATGAATCCAATCTACTTAAAGCAAAAATTCTGCCTTTGAAACAAAAGTGTGCAACAATTGACCTGAAGCTTTTTTTGAAAGAACCCTTTTCATAAGCTTTGAGATTATATTAAGATAAAAGGATTGTCAAGGAAAAATTAGAAAGAAGTGTTTTTGCAAAATGCGAAATTTTCAAACAGTGATAGTTTCTTATGCAAGCAGACATAAAAAAAATGCATTCCCTTGCATAGGTAGGGTCACGGCGTACCGTGCCCCTACCACTCAGATTAAAGATCAGAATATCAAATAAAACACGTAACGCCCGACCCTTGTGTCGGGCGTTTGTTTTGTTAATAGGTGAAGGTGAAAAATTTTCTTTAAAAAAATACTTGACAAACTGATTTGGGTTCATATTTTTTGAATAAGCCTTTTAAACTGATCCGGTGAGATTAGTAAAGGGAAAATAAAGAGATGAAATTAAAAAAAGAAAATTTTCTGCCCTCCTCAATTTAAAGGGAGGGCATTTTTTTGCCTGTTCTTTAAAAAGTAGTGTGGAAGATCAAAGGAGGAATAAATTGCCTAAGAGAAAAGGTGTTCTGATAATGGATGAGAAGACAATTCGCCGGACCCTGATCAGAATTGCTCATGAGATAATCGAGAGGAACAAAGGGGCGGAAAATTTAGGGATCATCGGGATAAAGACTCGGGGAGCATATTTAGCCCAGAGGCTGGCTAAGATAATTCAGGAGATAGAGGAGGTGGAGGTCCCCTTGGGATTTATGGATATCACTTTATACCGGGATGATATCCAGACTAAATTAGACCAGCCTATTGTGCAGAAGACTGAAATTATGTTTGATGTAGCAGATAAGATAATACTCTTAGTAGATGACGTCCTTTTTACTGGCAGAACTATCCGGGCGGCATTAGACCAGATTATCGATTTTGGCAGACCCAGGCTGATTCAGTTAGCCGTCTTAGTGGACCGAGGTCATCGGGAGCTTCCCATCCGGGCTGATTACATTGGCAAAAATATACCCACAGCTTTAAATGAACTGGTGGTGGTGAAATTAAAAGAGGTTGATGAAGAGGATAGTATCAGTATTAAGAAGAATAAAAGGAAATAATTGGTTTCGAGAATGAATACAAGAGTTCTTTATCTTAACTTGTTTAATACTAATATGCTAAGAGCCTAATTTAAACCAATGCTTTAAGATTAAGAGGAATAGATGAAATTAAGAAGCAGACATCTTTTGGGTTTAGAAGGTCTTTTAAAAGAGGAGATAGAGTTGATTCTGGACACAGCTGAAACTTTTAAAGAGATCTTGGAAAGACCTATCAAAAAAGTGCCTACACTAAGAGGAGTAACTGTGGTTAATCTTTTCTATGAACCTTCTACCCGAACCAGGATCTCTTTTGAGCTGGCGGAGAAAAGATTGTCCGCTGAACTGGTGAATTTCTTTGCCTCGACCTCCAGTGTCAAAAAAGGTGAAACCCTTAAAGATACGGCCAAAAATATAGAGGCGATGAAGATCGATATGGTGGTGGTGAGACATCAATCTGCCGGAACCCCTTATTTTCTGAGTCAATGCCTGAATTCATCCATTATCAATGCCGGAGATGGAGCACACGAACATCCCACCCAAGGGCTTTTGGATTTGTTTACCCTGAGAGAGAAATATAAAAAGATCGAAGGGCTCAGGGTAGTGATAGTTGGAGATATAAAGTACAGCCGGGTTGCCAGGTCTAATATCTGGGGTTTGAAAACTATGGGAGCATCTGTAGCCTTATGTGGACCAACTACCCTTATGCCTTATGAAATAGAGAAGATGGGAGTGGAGGTCTACTCGAATTTAAACCAAGCCTTAGAGGGAGCAGATGTGGTCAATGTCTTACGCATACAATTAGAAAGACAAAAAGGTGGGCTTTTGCCTTCATTAAGAGAATATTCGAATGAGTTCGGGATAAATACAGAAAGGCTCAGGAGATTAAATCCCAATTTCACCATAATGCATCCCGGACCTATAAATCGAGGGGTAGAGATAACTCCGGAGGTAGCAGATGGTCCCTATTCAGTGATCTTAGATCAGGTGACCAACGGAGTAGCCATCCGCATGGCGGTCTTATTTCTTTTAAGCGGAGGAGAAGGAAAGGTTGAATAAGCAAAAATTAATGCAGGCTGAGTTAATCCTGGCGGGTGGAAGGATTATCGACCCAGCTTCTAAGTTAGATAAGGTCGGGGATATATATATTGGTGAGGGAAAGATTCTTAAGATCGAGACTAAAAAATTGATTCCTAAAAAAAGGAGCAAATTTTCAGCGGAGATGGTTGATGTTCATGGTAAAATAGTAACTCCGGGCTTGATCGATATGCATACTCATTTAAGAGAACCGGGCAGGGAGGATGAGGAGACTATCTTCTCAGGCTCTTCAGCCGCAGTAGCAGGTGGATTTTCCTCCATCTGCTGTATGCCTAACACTGAGCCGCCGATTGACAATCAGGAATCAGTGAAATTTATCTATGAAAAAGCAAAATTAGCCAGGTGTAAAGTTTATCCTGTGGCTGGGGCAACTAAAGAACTGAAAGGTGACGAGCTAACTGAGATCGCAGATTTGGTCAAGGCTGGAGCTGTGGCTATCTCAGATGATGGAAAACCGATTCATAATTCAGCTATAATGAGATATGCCTTAGAATATACAAAGATGTATGATCTTCCGGTCCTTTCCCATTGCGAGGATCTGTCTCTCTCTTCAGATGGGGTGATGAATGAGGGTTATGTCTCTACCATTTTAGGACTAAGAGGTATCCCTTCTATAGCTGAAGAGGTGATGGTTGCCCGGGATATAAAATTGGCTGAGTTCACCAGAGCAAAGGTGCATATTGCACATGTTTCTACTGAAGGCTCGGTCAATCTTATCCGGGAAGCAAAAAGGAAAAGGGTAAAAATAACCTGTGAGGTGACTCCGCATCATTTTTCTTTGACAGATGAGGTTATAAAAACCTTTGATACCAATGCCAAGGTAAATCCACCTCTGAGGACCAAGAAAGATATAGATGCTTTGAAAAAAGGTCTGAAAGATGGGACTATCGACTGTATCGCCACAGACCATGCTCCGCATTCGATTGAGGAAAAGGATGTGGAGTTCGATGCGGCTACTTTTGGTATGGTAGGTTTGGAGACTGCTTTAGGGTTAGTGATTACCGAACTGATTAAGAAAAAAATCTTATCCTGGACTGAGGCAATTGCCAAGATGACCATTAATCCAGCTAAGATTTTAAAATTAAATGCTGGACAGATAAAGGTTGGTATGCCTGCGGATCTGACCGTTATCGACCCGGATATAAGCTGGGTAGTGGACCCAAAAGATTTTAAATCCAAATCGAAGAATTCACCTTTTGGTGGAAAAAAGTTAAAAGGGAAGGTTTGTTTTACGATTGTGGATGGGAAAATAGTATATCAAATATGATTTTCTTGTAGTAGAGACGCATTGCTATTCGTCTCTACGATCTTCATTCGTGTCCTTAATAGCGAAGAAGAGGTCAGAAAATATTTCTACAAAATAAGGATCGCAAAGTATTATGAAGGTGATCACCAAATCCTTAAAAATAAAAACCAGAGGAAATACGGATATATTAGATATCACCTCTGAGGTGCAGAGGATAATAAAGGATTCCAAATTAAGCCAGGGGCAGGTAACAATTTTTGTGCCGGGCTCAACTGCGGGGATTACCACCATCGAATATGAGCCGGGTTTATTGAAAGATTTACCTCAGGCCTTTGAAAGGATTGCCCCTCAGGATATCGAATATGCTCATCATCTAACCTGGGGTGACCATAACGGCTCTGCTCATGTGCGTGCGGCTTTATTGGGTGCCTCTAAGACTTTCCCCTTTACCCAAGGAGAGTTAATCTTAGGTACCTGGCAGCAGATTGTGCTGGTAGATTTTGATGAACGACCCAGGAATAGAGAAATCGTAGTGCAGATGATCGGAGAGTAGGGGCATGGCGTGCCGTGCCCCTAAAATTTTTACTGAGAATCATGGCATTAACATGGTCAATGCACTCCATATTGGAGGTCTAAAGACCTCCGCTACATCTATTATCCAAAAGTGTAGCGGAAGGCTTTAGCCTTCCATCTTTTCTTATAGGGACATAAACAAATTGACGCACTATGACTTTAATAGCTGTAGAGACGTATTGCAATGCGTCTCTACGATTTTTCAAGGAGGAAAATTTGGAGATCAAATTAAAATTCAAAACCGTAGAATGGGTAAAAAATGGGGTCAGGATTTTAGATCAGTCGAAACTCCCTTTGCAGGTTTCCTATTCAGAATATAAAGACTATAAAGGATTGGCAAAGGCGATTAAAGAGCTTAAGATTCGGGGTGCCCCTGCTATCGGAATAGCAGCCGCTTATGGGATGGTTTTGGGGATGATGAATAGAAGATATAAGGATAAAAGGGATTACCATAAAAGATTAAATTCGATTCTCTCGACTTTAAAATCTACCCGGCCAACTGCGGTTAATCTTTTCTGGGCTTTAGAAAGAATGAAAAAAATTGCCTTGAAATTTGAGAATTATGATAGCGAAAAAACAAACCAAAAGCTTTTAAAAGAGGCTCTTTTGATTCATCAGGAAGATAAGATTATGTGTCAAAAGATAGGAGAGAATGGGGCTAAGCTTTTGAAAGACGGATGCAGGGTGCTTACTCACTGCAATGCTGGTGCCTTAGCCACAGGCGGAATCGGAACTGCCTTGGCTCCAATATTTATAGCAAAAAAACAGAGGAAAAAGATAAAAGTATATGTGGATGAGACCCGTCCGGTTCTGCAGGGGGCAAGGCTAACCACCTGGGAACTTCTTCAACAGGGGATTGATACCACTTTGATCTGCGATGATATGGCGGCTTTTTTAATGCAAAAAAAGATGATCGATTGTGTACTCACCGGAGCAGATCGAATTGTCAGGAATTTAGATGTGGCTAATAAGATCGGAACTTACAATTTAGCTATCTTGGCTAAATTTCATAAAATCCCCTTCTATTTAGCTGCACCAAGCTCCAGCTTCGATCTCTCAATTGAAAGCGGTGATAAAATAAAAATAGAGGAGAGACCCCCTGAGGAGGTTACAAATTTCTGGGGCAAAAAAATCGCTCCTGAGAAAGTAAAAGTTTTTTCCCCATCTTTTGATGTTACTCCAGCTAATTTGATTACTGCTATAATTACCGAGAAGGGGATTATTAAAGGGAAAAGAAAAGACTGACTCTTAGCTATCTTCTCTGTCATTCTGAGGGAGTGTAGCGACCGAATCCACCTCAGGCGGATTTAGATTCTTCGTCCGCCTTTGGCGGACTCAGAATGACATCAGCGACTCTGCAAAGGTTTAAAACCTCTGTCACGCTTAATAAAAAAACAATGCAAGGCGGAAGTCTTGTCCTTCTGTTCTGCCTCAGGTAGACCGGATTCCTCTTATGATCAGTTAAAAGTAAGGCTACTTTTTCTGGAAGAGTTTTTGCAGGCTTAAAAAATTACGGTTATACAAAAGAATCTGCAGGCTCATCAGAAGTAAAATAATGTCTCGAATCAAAAGCTCTGCTCCTTCTTTTTTTGCATTAGGGTCAGTAGTGAAGCAGCCGCAGACAATATCTATACCCCGCAGGAAATTCACCGAAAGGGCGATTGTAAAAATAATCAGAAGAAAAAAGATCAAAAGGGAAGAAGCTTCGATAAAAAGTCCCAGGATTAGAAAAAGCCCGCAAGATAACTCTATCCAGGGCAAGGTTATAGCAAAGATATTGATGAGAAAACCAGGCAAAATCTTATAATTATAGACGATACGAGCAAACTCGTCCGGATGAGCGATTTTGTCTAAGCTGGCATAAACAAAGGTTATTCCGACTATTAATCTGAAAAGTAAAACCAACCATTGACTGCTGAGCAGATTTTTCATAAAAAGACTAGCTTGATTTCTCCACCGGGAGACCGGCCTTGTTCCATTCGGCCCAGCCACCAAAGAAAATCTTCAGGTTTTCAAAACCTTTTTCTCTTAAAAGGCGCGCCAAGAACAGACTGGTTTCGCATTCGGTTCCGTCGCAATAGGTGATTATATTTTTACCTTTTGATAAGAAGGGCTCTATCTCAGGATAATATTGTTCAAACTCCTCAAAGGGTAGATTCAAAGCCTTAGCGATATGACCGATTTTGTAATCTACCTCTAATCTGGCATCCAGGAAAATAGTATTATGGGATTGGAAATAGCTCATAGCCTGAGTTAAGGTGATAGCAGGCGGGTCATCTTTCTCATAAGAATAGGGAACAGTTAAGCTATCAGAAAAGACTTTTTTACTCCAGTTTCCTTTAAGGGAAATCCCCTCTTTAGAGAGGGTATTATATATCACTCCTACAAAAAGAGAGATAAGAACTATTAAGACAGCTCCAGAAAAAATCTGGAGGAAACTTTTTTTTGAGCTCATCTATTTGGAGATGATTGTTCCGCTGATCGGAAGGGTGTATCTGGTTTTCTCTGATCCCTCTCCTGCGGATCCATCGGAAAAATCAAGGGTTAAATTGGTTCGGAAAGGTCCCGGAGCGGCTTTCTGATTTATCTGAAACATTATCTCAGCTTTCTCCTTAGGGTTTAAGCTTTTTTGGGAAAGCTGAAAATCTATGAAGTCTTTTGGCTTTTCAACTATTATCACCTGAAGAGGAGAAGTAGATTTGTTCAAAATGGTCACTTTTTTCGGACTGCTTTTTTCAATTTTCAGAGAATCAAACTTAACCTGCAGCGGTTCAATCTGAACCAGGGGGAATTCATTCTCTATATTAGCGGTGAAATAGATATCCGATAATGTTGAGGTATCTGTGGAAAAAATAGCCACCCCCATGGTTTTTAAACCCTGATAGTTCTTAGAATTGAAAACAACCTCCAGAGAGGCACTATCCTGGGGAGCTAAGAGGTCTTTTTTCAATGGCGCATAGGTGCAGGCGCAGCCGGCTCTGACCTTTACGATAAGCAGGGTATCATCCCCGATATTCTTGATTTTGAAAAAATGGGAAACAGTTGAACCTTGAGGGATATAGCCGAAATCCCATCCCTTTTCAGGTAAAAAGATTTTGGGGCCCTGGGTGGGCTTTTTTTCTCCAGAGGATGAGGAGAAAAGAATTATTAAAAGAAGGATTGGAACAAAGTAGGTTATCTTTCTCATAACTATTCTCCACTCTTTTTATCGGTTCATTCGTTAATAAAAATACGCTTGAGCGGAGTGGGAGTTGGAGGTAGATTAAAAAAATTTGAAATCCGGTAGGGGCAGGTTTAAAACCTGTTTCCACCCATTTATGAAGATGGATTTAAGTTGAGGACTTGATTTTATTGACAAACCTTAAACCCCAAGATATATTTTCTATTATGCGATCAAAAACCATTCCAGAGAAAAAAGAACTATATTTTCTTTTGGGAATTTTCATCCTCAGTTTTCTCCTGCGTTTAATCTATCTGTTACAGATCAGGTCCAATCCCTTTTTTTATTCACCCATAATGGACCCATTATATCACGACCTCTGGGCACAGTCGATTGCCCAGGGAAACTGGATCGGAGACCAGGTCTTCTTCCGGGCACCTTTTTACCCTTATTTTTTAGGTATAATTTACAAGCTCTTCAGTCATAACTATTTTGTCCCCAGACTAATTCAGCATCTGATCGGCTCTTTCTCTGTGATCTTGATCTACTTTCTCTCCAAAAAACTTTTCAACCTTAAAGTAGCCTACCTTTCGGCTTTGTTTGCCTCTATCTATGGAATCTTCTTTTACTTCGAGGGTGAACTCCTCCTGGATTTCCTTTTAGTTTTCTTTGGAGCTTTATTGGTCTTAACTTTACTTCGAGCCGGAGAAAACCCCAAGAAATCCAGATTCTTCTTTGCAGGTTTAGCCGCAGGTCTTTTCGCTATCACCCGACCGAATATCTTAATCTTTATCCCTTTTGTCCTCCTCTGGATCTTTTTACTTCTCAGGCTCGATTTGAAGAAAAAGTTTGCCTCCTCCCTGTTTTTTCTTTCAGGTCTTTTACTCCTTATCTTTCCTGTAACTTTAAGAAACTATTCAGTGGAAAGAGATTTCGTCCTGATCTCCTCTCAGGGAGGTGTAAATTTCTATATCGGGAACAACCCTGAGGCAAACGGACTCAGTGCCTTCCTCCCCCCTTTTGGTGATGACTGGGAATATCGAGATGCCCTTTACGAGGTGCAGAAGGTTATAAATAAACTCCCTGAACCATCTGAGGTCTCAGACTATTATTTTAAAAAAGGAATAGATTTTATAACCCATTCTCCGCAAAAATTTTTATCCCTTTTCATTAAAAAATTATACCTTTTCTGGAATTCTTTTGAACCCAGCAACAACCAGGATATCTATTTTTTCAGAAGATATTCAGCTTTAATCCGTATCCTTCCCTTAGGTTTCTGGCTAATTTCACCTCTAAGCCTTTTGGGAATTTTTCTTAGCCTGAAGAGGTGGAAAGTACTTTTTCTTCCCTTAAGTTTTATCTTCTCTTACACTTTTTCTGTTCTTCTCTTTTTTATAACCTCTCGATTTCGTCTGCCGGTCTTACCTTTTTTACTCATCTTTTCCTCTTTTGCCTTAATCCAGGTCTTTGAATTTATCCGCAGAGGTTTATTTAAAAAGCTTTTTTTGGCTTTAATCTTTTTCCTGTTATTCTTCTTTTTAACCAATTCTAATTTTTATCGTCTGGAGAAGGGAAACTTTGCTCAAGCTTACTTCAGCTTAGGAAATCTTTTTCTAAAAAATGGGGATTTTCAAAAGTCAAAAAAGCAATATCTCTTAGCCCTTAAAGAAAATCCTTCTCTACAAAGAGCTCATCTCAATTTGGGAAACATTTATTTCCGTGAACGAAACTACCCCCTTGCAGAAAAGGAGTTCCTTGAGGAACTGAGATTCTACCCTCAGCAGGAGAAAGCTTATAATAACCTTTCGGTTTTATACCGCATCAAAGGGGATTATCCTTCTGCAATAGAGCAAGCGAAGAAAGCTCTTAAAGTCAAACCTTACTATGCGGAAGCTCACATAAACCTATGTTTAGCCTATCTAAAAGAAGAAAACTTTGCTTTAGCCGAAAGCACCCTTCTCGCCACCACCCTTTATCCCTCATCCACAAGTATGAGATTCTATCTAGGACTTATTTATCAAAAACAAGAAAAACTTAAGGAAGCTTTAGAGGAATATGAGCTAATCTTAAATGAAAAGAGCAAGAGCGAAAACCTGGATTATAATTTAGGTCTTATCTTTTCCCAGGATGATCCAGCTCAAGAGGGCTTAAGTGGATTAAAAGCCTATGCAGCTTACAACTCCGGGCTAATCTATTTACAAAAGAAGGAGATTAGTCTGGCACAAAAAAGCTTAATCCAGTCTATTGAGCTCAAACCTGATTTTGCAGAAGCTCATGCCACTTTAGGACACCTTTATGATCTGAAGAAAGAATACTATCTGGCAATTGAGGAATTGAAAGAGGCATTAAAACTCAGCCCGAATAATCCAGTCTATCATTACAATCTGGGCTTGATCTTTGCTAAAACCGAAAATCTTCTACTCGCCAAAGGTGAATTACAGTTAGTTTTAAAGCTTTTGCCTGAATTTAAACCTGCCCAGGAGAAACTCAGATTGGTCGATTCACTCCTCTCCCTGAAATCCTCTAAATAAAAAAAAGAGACCAGGGAACAAAACCTGGTCTCTTTAAAGAAAATTAGTCTATTTCTTAAGGATTGGGATACTTCTCCTGCATAAACCAGCTCACCATCACTTCCATCATATCTTGCATCTGTTCTGGTTTCATCGCTACAGCCGGAAAGCAGAACTCTGCGACTCTCCATTGTAAGGTGGGTTGCCCATCTTCATTATAAAATGTCCAGGGATTGGGGCTATAGGCTCTGGAGGCACAAGCCCTTCCATGCATAGTTGACTGTGAGCCATATAAAGATATAAAGGTATAAAGCCGTTCATTGTAATTAGCATTCCAGATCGACTCCCAATTAGCCCGGGGGATTCCAACTGCACCTATAGGCTCACCCCTGAAGGTATAGTAAGATAATCTCGCAGTGTCAACCTCTAATTGCGGTAGATCAGCTCCATAGGGTAAATAAGGCTCAGCCGCAATCATCTCCTCATTTCTATTGCCCGATTTAAAAACTGGATGAAACATTCCAGTAACTCCAAAGAAATAATTACCCAGTCTATCTACCACTCCTGTATAGCCATATCTATCGTAAGAAGAAATGCGTATATAACTGGGTACTGGCGGGTCATCTACCCCAAAGTTATTCTGCCCGATCATCCAGACCCTTCCACCCACTCTGAGATACCTCTCAATCTGAACGAAGCCAGTGTCATTTTCCAAGTTGGGATAACCTTGAATTGCAGAATATCTACCCTCATTAAAGAAAATTGCTAACTTGTAGTGAGCTAAGGTATCTTCCAGTGGAGGATATACCTCATCTCGATCCAGGCGGTAGAAAGAATAAGTATCAATTTTACCCTGGGCTTTTAGTGATTCAAGAAGTCCTATATAGAAAGATTGTAATGTGTCCCGATGCACTAATGCATACGCTCCGTCATAACTCGTAGCATCCACTAAAAGCACACTTTTCTTATCCTTATCTTTAAAGAGAAAAGGCGGTTTTATGATCTTGAAATTAGCCGTAGCAGGTGTTGTATCAGGCGCAAAGGCATCATCCCATGCCCGCACCCTGAACTGATACCAGCCATAATCCTCTCCCCCAGCGTTATCCAGACCAAACAAAATACGAGAGGTGCTGTCCACAAGGGGTGTGCCAGTGCTACCATCCCAGGAAGAGTAGTAGATTTTGGTTGGATCGGTTGTATCTATCGCAGCTTTTGACTCAAACGGTCCAAAAAGCTCCCAGGAATAGTTGAAAGATGGCTGAAACCTGGGACCATAATCCGGGTCTTCAGCCGACCAGGATATCTTTATACCCTTCCAGTCAACCGTGGTCTCAGGCAAGCAATATTCGATCAACATTGTATCATAATTAACCGTAGTAATAGGCGGACGATTACTACGGGTAAACCAGCGGAAATTACTTCCTTTTTCTGAATCGGGCTTCCAGATCTTGGAAACAGCCCCTTCGTTATCTACACCCCTTACGAAAAAATACTGAGATATAGTAGTGTCCACAGAAGCGAAAAGCATAACCCTATCCCAAGTTCCGGCTGAATCGACCGCATAAATAATATCTCTACTTACATCCGCTAAGCTTACAGAATCTATGATTTCAGCGAGTGAACTATCATTCCAATCTTCAGGACTCGTCCGTTCTATCAATTGTACAAACGCAGGATCAATATAGCCACCAGATTTGGGAATAATATTACCGGTATCAGGAATCACCAGATATTGATAGCAAGCGATATAGCCATCCTGGTCAAACCCATACCAGTAGACCCAAGCCAATGTATCAAAATGAGCAGAATTTGGAGGTATATTGACCAGAAAGACCTCTGGGGGTAAATTTGCGGGAGCAGTCCCCTTTCTACTGAGCTTACCGCAGGCAAAGAAAAATAAGAAAACCAGAAACAAAAAGGATAACCAAATCCATCTTTTCATCTTTAAAAACTCCTTTTTAAAAGGTTAAGGGCTCAATTTAAAAACTAAGATTCAGAGTAAATCTATGCACCTCAGTCAAATTTCCGAAATCATGATAAGCATAATCCACTCTTAGCTTGGTCTTATTATAAAAAGGTAACTTTATACCTGCTCCAAAGCCAAGATCACCTTCATCGTATCCCGCCTGACTTCCAATCCTCAGAGCGAGCATATCCCGGTACCAATATTCCAATCCGCCGTTAAACTTCTCTAAATTATCATTTGGATGGCCAACTTCTAAATCCACCAAAGTCCTGTGATCCCCTAAATTAATCACTTCCATCGAGACCCCGAATTTGAAAGTTATAGGCAGCGGGTAATCCTCTCGGATGAATTTCAGGTCTGGCCCAAAGTTGCTCATCACCATACCGATTCTGAAATTTCTGAATCCGGTGTTATACATCGTTCCGATATCCGCGGCCCAACCGGTGGCACGCTCCTCCTCATAGAGCTCATCGATGAACTTCAAAGTGGTGCCGATGCTGAAGCGTTCAGTCAGACGTCGGCCATAACTTAAGGATACCGCATATTCCTTGGCCGAAAAGGTTTGACCTGAACTCCACTCTTCAAAAGAAGGATGAGAATAGGTGGTATAATCCATATCGCCAGAATTCAGGAAATAAAATCCCAAACCCCATACTCCTCCCAATAATTCGGGGTAAGCTAAGCCAGCGAAATCATAAGTGATATCAGCTGGATAATCCACATGGGTAAGGATAATTTCTCTCTGGGACAGCTGACTAAGCCCCGCCGGATTATAATAGATAGCAGAAGCATCATCTGCCATAGCCAGAAAAGCATTTCCCATCCCCACAGCTCGGGCTGAAACTCCCAATTCCAAAAACTGGGCACCTGATGTCCCGGTCTTAGCCTGTCCCCAGGCGAGTTCTGGGATGAGGAATAGGGCTAAAACTATTAGCCATAGCTTTCTCATACTATCTCCTTTCGTTGTTCTTAGAGTTTTATTTAATGATCACGAATTTACCTACCTGGTTTCCCCATTTGGACTCTATGCTGTAAAGATAGATCCCCGAGACCACCGCCTGGGTATTCCGATTGATCAGATTCCAGTAATCA
>Ga0209979_1000435_pt1 | contig 57338 bp, 54 predicted proteins | sample AnhtaG_FD_183114 | JGI IMG/M metagenome (GOLD analysis project Ga0209979, IMG submission 183114) | Deep subsurface microbial communities from Anholt, Denmark to uncover new lineages of life (NeLLi) - Anholt_01485 metaG (SPAdes) (version 2) | ecosystem: Environmental > Aquatic > Marine > Oceanic... | reverse complement strand
AATCTATATGCCCGTTCCTCCTGGCCAGCATCCAGACCACACCGCGTCAGGCGTGCTTGGCTGGCGACCATAGGATGTGGGTAGCTGCAAAGCTAGAAAAAGGGGGCTGTGAATCACAGCCCCCTTTGTGCTGGTTCCCTATCTTGAAGTCTGAAAACAGCCTGGAGACAGGGACAAGCTCTAAGCCCGAAACGACGGGAGTAGTTGACTTTATTCCTTTAGAGCTACTCAGGTGCCGCCAAACGCGACTAGCATGCCAGTTTCGACCTTTGTTTCTTTGCCTTCCTCGACTTTAATTCCAGCCACTTTTTTCTTAAAGAATCCACGTTTAGTCAGCACAATTTCATACCTTCCGGGAGGGAGATCTGAAAAAGTAAAATATCCAGAACTATCTGTGGCTGTCACAAAATCTGACCCATCTTCTGATGTCAAAGTCACCTTCACCCCTTTAATGCCTCCACCGTGGAACGTATTGTTCACCTTACCAGTAATGATCCCTCCTGGTTCTGCGCTAGGTTTGGATCCCACTATTACTAATGACCCACATGCCACAATGAGCAGCAGTAAAGATAATTTCCGCATTTTTCTTCACCTCTCTTTAATTTTGAAGAAACCCGTCCCCCTCCATGAAAAAAGCCTTCTCTCCCCTGCCCATATACTCTCCTTGCCTTTCTCCTATTTCTGTTTTTTCATAGGGAGAATATCTCCTCTGCTGGAGTCCTCATCGGGCCAGGGAAATTGCATCAACTTCAAGCTCGAATAAGAGTTCATCACGGCAGATATCATTGTGTGCCACCACGACCCGAGCAGCAGGGAGTCCATATTTTTCGCAATATCTTCCAAAAGACGGGGCATCTTTAATATGCTTGAAATACCCATTAGCCCGGGTAACATCTGAATAACTCATTCCCAGGGATGTAAGAATTGCCTCAACTATTTCAAAAGTAAGCGCAATCTGCGCATGTATGTTACCAGTATGAACAGTTTTGCCTTCAGGATCAATGCTTGCTGTACCTGAGATAAAAACGCGATAATGATCAGGCATAGATACTTTAACAGCCCTGCTAAAGGAGCTACCATAATGAGCAGCAGGGCGCTGGAGAGGTGATGGTACTTCTTTCACAATGACATTATCTTCCTTTGCCTGCATAGCTATTGCACAAGCAATAAGCGCAGCACCAGCCGGGTTATTTCCTCCAACACCGGTACTGGCAGGCAATAATCCATCAAAGATGCCCTTTTCTCTGTAAAACGTGGTTCTTACAGAATTGAACGCCTTGTACCAATCAAGGATGTCTTCATTAAAAAACCATGTTCTTACTATATCTTTCATCTCCATTCCGGCGAGTTTGAGTCCCTTTTCCATATTCTCAAAGGTCTGTCGTGCCTGTTCTTCATGCGATGCAGAAAAATTATCCGGGTGCACATTCCCTAATATGCAATACCTGGCAAATTCATCGCCAAATATGCGACCGATAGGATAATCGTTATGGTATATGGTCTCAACTGGCACTCCGGAGACAGCATGAATCTGTATCCCCGCAACTTTTTCGCCGAAACGGGCATCGCCTTCAATATATGTAATAGGCCAATCTATGTGACCGAATACCTTTTCGACAGAGTTCCTACATTCGATAAATGCATCATTAGTACCGAAAACGTCCATCTTGACAACTTCGGCATCCCGCTCCTGAAAATTGCGTGCCAGTTGGTTAATTAAGGGTAATAATTCCCCATTTGGCTGTGGATTTGCTGTAGTAAAGAATTCTTTTAGGCGGAATCTCTCAATGCTCATCATATCAATTGCAGGGCCAGCATGTTCATTTATTATCACCTGAGATATTTTTTCCATGGAGTTTTCCCTGTCTGTGCAATAATTAATAATGGCGGTCTGTCAAAATCTCTAAGAATGCGCCTGACCCATTCGAGTATGCTCTTTATACCTGAAACATAAAAATTTCAACTCTAAAGAAGAGATTTTTCTCAGGAGCCCTAGCAGTGTGATTTCTGGTTCACTTTTCCAAATCGATTGACGCAGGAACGAAACTGGACTATTCAGATATACGCATGACCCATGAGAAGCTCATTGACACTGTTAAGGACGTTCTGAGCCCTGATGTTAAATAGAAGATGATTCCCATGAGAGATATCTCAAAAATTGATTATTCTCTATTGGATAGGCCAGAGGTATTGATGTTTCTGTTTCATCCGAGGCCCGAGTGGGGATCTCCCAGGCCCGATGATGTGCTCATCCAGGTAGAAAAGGATGTGGTAGTAGGTGCAAGGTTTCATCTGGCTGGGGTGAGGGCCCCAAACATACTTTTCTTCCATGGGAACGGCGAGATTGTGGCCGATTATGATCACATAGGATCATCGTATGTGGGGATGGGCATAAACTTTTTGCCTGTTGAATATCGGGGTTATGGGCGCTCAAATGGCAAGCCAACCATTACTAACATGATGAGAGATGCTCATGTAATATTTGACTATGTCCTAGAGTGGCTTAAAGGAAGAGGTCACACAGGCCCCCTTCTTTTGATGGGCAGGTCCCTGGGAAGTGCACCTGCTCTTGAGCTTTCAGTCCATTACAGTGATCAGGTAGAAGGCCTCATTATTGAAAGTGGCTTTGCCTATGCCAGGCCACTCCTGAGGATTTTGGGTATCGACATGGAGGCATTGGGAATCAAAGAGGAGGAGGGATTTGGCAATCTAGATAAGATCAGCACGTTTGATAAACTAACCCTTATCGTCCATGCTCAGAATGATGACATTATTCCCTTTACTGAGGGCCAGGCCCTATATGACGCCTGTCCGGCCCAGGATAAAAGGCTCCTTATGATTCCAGGTGCGAATCACAATAACATCTTCCTGAGAGGCATGAAAGAATACCTGGAGGCAGTAAAGGAGTTTGTTGAAAGATTAAGCACATAGATCTGTGTTTAACAGCATTTGATCATACACCCAGTCCAAGAAATCTCGATTTAACTCGATTTAAAAAGTCTCGATTTAATCTGACAGATAGTCATAGAATGTGAATAGCGAGAAATAAGATGGTTCTTAAATATTTCCAACGCTATTCATCAGAATGAAGGATCGCCCAAGATTGTCGATATCATCTTGTATTCTTCACCCTTGTTAGAAAGAAAAGGCATTCCGAAATGCGCTGCCAGCTGCGATGAAAGTGAAGGTAAGAAGGTCATATCCAAGCATTTCCGAAGGGTCACGGGTTGAAGATAAATAGCAGTATCGCAACTTCCAAAGTCAATTACACATGCCCCTAAACCACTTTCCTTAGGCATTTGCAATTGGTTATTTCAACCGTTTTGGAGCCTACGGCCTCTTTTATGGGTATTTTAAAATGCCTAGAAAGATTGAACGCCTTCTCTGATGCAACCTGCAAAATTAAATTTACATTTTTAGTTGACAAAAGTTGACAAATGGATTATTATCCAATTCAAACAAATCATTCCACCTATAATTTAAACGCAGTATCAGCCAGAAGTTAAAGATTCCTTGCCCAAGGCGGGGATACTAATTTTGGATTCTGATAACAATTCACTGTATCCGTCGATTTTCAAGAGCTATAAGGCTAACTCGTCAAGCAACTCCATCTTTTTTGACATGCTTTTTGTCACATAATCAACTAATTTTCTATTCACTCAGGTGCAGTATGAAGAGAAACCATCCCGATAAAGAATTAGATATTAAGAAAATTACCGAGAGGCTTGAGTCTATGGGATTATCCTCATCAAAGTTAGCCTCTGAGCTTGGTGTTTCCAGAGAGGCTGTTTCAAAATGGATGAAAAACAAAAAATTTCCTCGCCCTGAGAAACTATTAAGACTCGCACACCTATTAAAGCTTCCATTCGAAGAAATTGTTGTGAGATTTGAATCTGAGGGTGAACCGGCAATTGCCTTCCGAAAGAAAGGCAGGCATCAAATATCAGATGAATACATTGAAGAAGCTAAATACATGGGCTCTCTTTTGGAGAAACTTGTACCTTATTTACCCTTTGATAGATTTTCCCGTCCTCCTTCTTTGATTGATCCAAAGCTGGATTATGAATATGTCCATAAAATTACACAAGAAATAAGAAAAGATATTGGCGCAATCGGAACATCAGAAATTTCTTTTAAAAGCCTTATATCTTTCTTCAATCAGTTTCATGCTGCCATAATACCAGTTTTTTGGGGAGATAAAGACCAACATGAAAATGCTTTACACATCTATCTTCCAAAGACCATGACAACTTGGATCTATCTGAACTTAGACAGCAAGATACACGATTTTAAATTCTGGATGGCCCATGAGTTAGGACACATTAAATCTCCTGATTTGAAAGGGGACGATGCAGAAGATTTTGCGGATGCTTTTGCGGGAGCCCTCCTGATAGATGAAGAGACTGCTAAAATAGAATATGCTCAAATGTGCCGATTAGGAACCATCTCTAAGCAGATAAATCGATTAAAAGAAATTGCCGCAAATCTGGTTGTTTCGCCAATAACCGTATATTATGAAATAAATAAGTATGCGAAACATATACATAAGCCTGAAATCGACCTCGAAACAAATAACGCGATCTATAGAGCCGCCACGGTGTTTAATAAGCAATTCAAGACAGTGTCTCAGTATTTGTTTGAAAATAAAAAGCCTACAGCTTCCGAATACATATCCTGCCCGAAGAAGGTATTTAAAAGTCCTTTCTTTGATGCACTGAGATCATTTCTAAAAGAACATAAGAAGCCCGCCGGATTCATTCAAAGTATCCTTAATTTACCTCTAACAGATGCTCATTACTTGTACGAAGAGCTCTGCTAATGCCTGCGTGCAATATCATTGTAGATTCCTGTTCATATTTTAGGCTTGCTCAGAGTATCCGACCGTTGCTGAAAAAACCATTTGGAAAAGAGAAGCACTGTCTTGGTGTCATTAAAGAACTAGACAAAGAATATGAAAGAAATCCAACCCTGAAACATAAATTTTTCTGGGTTAATCAAAAGGAATACGCAGATTACAGGAAAAATTGCTTTTCTCCGACGATAGATCAGCGCTCAGAAATCAATCATGCCTTTTTCTTTATCAGAGAGTTTGCAAGAGATTCTCAATTCAGTGTCTCTCAAGCTGATATCCGTGCGCTTTCATACGCCTATGTGTTGAAGATCCCGGTTGTGACGGATGATTCAGACATGCTTGAAGTCGCTAAGGAATTCAATATCTCAACCTATAAGACCTTGGAGCTCTTAAAATTGATGATGGATAATGGGTCTGTTACAATGAGGCAGATTAGAGCCATTGCTTCTTACTGGATCTATCAAAATGACACGCCAAAATCGTATCGGAAGGAGTTCAAGCGGATATTTTCGGAAGAACCACCGGGATAGCACTGTATGCATTTCTTGGAGCTGAACTCTTTATGCACCATCTCAATATGCTTTAAGCCCTAAGCTATCAGCATTCAACTAATGCCTTCCGCCCTTATATCCTCAAGTGAACCCCAGAGATATTCAAACATCCTACCGGCTCACTCTGTAGAAGACAAAAATAAAACAGATTTTATCAGAAAAAAACCCAGGTTGGGGTGAGACAGTAAAGAGAGGGCCAGGTCTTGCAATATAACATTTAATGTTGTATGTATTCTCTATGGCTAGACCTCTTAGAATAGAGTTTCCCGGAGCACTGTATCATCTAACCTCTCGTGGTAATGAAAGAAGGCCCCTCTTCTTAGACAATAAAGACAGAAACAATTTCCTTGCGCTACTCTCCTCAGTAGTGGACAGATTCAACTGGCTTTGTCATGCCTATTGTCTCATGGACAACCACTATCATATTCTGATTGAAACCCCGGAGGGAAATCTATCTCGAGGGATGAGACAGTTAAATGGGGTATACACCCAGTTATTTAATCGAAGATATCAAAGGGTGGGCCACCTGTTTCAGGGAAGGTATAAGGCAATACTTATCGATAAAGACAGCTACCTTGTATCACTCTGTCGCTATGTGGTGTTAAATTCAGTGAGGGCCAATCTCGTAAAGAGGCCAGAAGACTGGCCATGGAGCAGTTACACGGCTACCATAGGAAAAAGCACAAGACACCCCTTTTTGACCGTTGATTGGATGCTTTCCCAATTCAACGCGGAAAGAAAGAAGGCAATCAAACAATATAAGGACTTTGTTCTGAAGGGCTTAAAAGAGGAGCCCCCGTGGAAGGCTCTAAAGGGGCAAATACTTCTTGGGGAGGCAGGCTTTCTGGAAAGGGTTAACATATATTTGAAAGGCAACGAAGAGATAAGGGAGATACCAAAGGCACAAAGATACGCAACAAGACCTTCCCTTGATGAGCTTTTTACAATGGACAAACGTAAAGATAAAACATTAAGAAATGAAGCAATAGTAAAAGCTTACACTCATCATGGTTACACCTTACAACAGATCGCTCAGTATTTAGGGCTTCATTATGCTACCGTAAGCCGCGCCCTTAAACAAACAGAAAAGGCAAAAAGAGAAATGTAATAATACAAGACCTGACCCCTTCCCACTTTTTGTTTCTTCCATTCGTTGCACACAAGATGAGTCTTGGATTAACACGATTAGAAGCGTTGTTCCGTCCTGCAGGGCAAAATTTAGGCCGGCTTCAAAGACCCTGCATTGCTTGTGAGAAGAAAGAATGCTCTGCTTAATCGGCTGACTTTATCTCCAGATTCACTCTGCCTGACCAGCGAATTTGGCAAGGGGGAGTTGCTCTGCGAGCTTTAGGAGTTCCGCCTCACTGGTGATGGGTTCGGCCTCAATGACGACCAACATCTTCTCACTCAGAGAGATCATCAGGGCCCCGCTTTTTTCCTTTTTCTCGAGGGTAACCAATCCCTTGTACCTCGAGACGCTAACCGTCTTAACGATCTGGTCTTCGGTTTCTATTTTCATACCGGACATCATCTGGAAGGCTGCTAGTTGCGGGGACCCTTTGCCCCAAACGATTGTCAACCCAACAGAGTTCTTTCCACTGTCAGTGGAGTATTCTTGGTGTAGAGATGACCACTTTTGACCACCCATCTCCATGTTCACACCTTCTGGTTCACCGGATCGAGGCATGCCGCCCAGGGTATCAGGAAGTAAGGGGAGCCAGGCCTTATAGTCACTTGCTCCGGCTGTCGTGGAAAAAAGTAATAATAGGAGAGTTAAAAAAGCGAATATCTTTCTCATGTTTCCTTTCCTCCTCTTGGGCAAACACATAGACCGAGGCAACGAAAACGAGAATAAGTGACGCTGCAAGCCATATCGTGAGTGCTGTTCGTCTCATTCCCTTGAACCAAGCTGGCAGCCTAATCGGGTAAAACAATGGTCATTCCCTTCTTCACACTTCCACCGCTGATAACCTTGCAAGTAGAGATCTTCTGCTTCACTTTGACTGCCTTTATTGTCGCCAACTTTTCAACGCTCTGATCCAGGGCTTCACCCGTGTCGGGGTCGCGCAGGACTTCCACCTTTCCTACGTCAAATGTCTGGCCGACACTGACCCCTTCTCTTTCACCTCGATTGACATATACTATTGCGCCTTTGGTTAGGATCACCGTTCCGGTCCACGGTATTTCCTCCAACTTGGATATAACAAACTCGACAGCTTGATCAACAGCCATCTCAATCGCTTTTCCCTCATTGGTTTTCTTGAAGCCCCCGATATCACCGCTGAATCCGCCCTTAGTCAGCCCGAGGGAAAGGCCTTTCTTGGTCACTTTTCCATAGCACTTCTTGGAGGCCATTACCTGACCAGTGCTGGAATCAATGATGTACATCACGACGTTGATCTCACTCACACCACCTTTGGCGCCGATCTTGATGCCCCCAATCTTGACTCCACCGCCTCCACCCGCGGTAGCATCTGAGAAATGCGTGATTTCACCCTTTACCAGCAGCTGAGCAGGAGTCATTTGTCCGGTCACGACTTTCTCGCCACCTCCTGCGGCTCGCTCACTGGCAGCAAAATCCTGCTCGGCCAATGCCTCGCCCCTCATATCCTTTTCGCCGAGGACGACGAACTTCCCTGTTTGATTCAGGCTATCGGTCAAGACCGCACCCCAGGCATCGCCTAGGTTCCACTGGCCTCTCCAGTTGGACCGGTTCTCGAATTTCGAAACCATTATGGAATATCGCAGGCCCTTTGCTGCTGCCAGGCACTGGCCCGACAAGGACAGGATTAGGATCACAAGCATATTGATGAATAGAATTCTTGACACTCCTCTCATGTTGACCTCCCTTCGCTTTAAAATGATAAGTATTCCCTTCGTTGGATGGAAAATATAGGTGAAATGGCCTTGTATGTCAAGGGAGAAGTGCCCACAACATATACGGTTCTTGGCTTAGGCTATGGCGGGAGGGCTTGTGAGGAGCAAGGGCAGGGAGGGATATCTTCACAGCGATGGAATTTATGGGTGTTGTGAAAAGGGGTCAGAGTTATTTTTTTGACAAGAGTTATGCTACTCGATGTAGATTTCTCCTAAGAATCAGAACCCGTAAGAAATCGATTTCCTTGTTACACGACATTACACGACATCTGATTCTTCCTGATATAACGTGCTCTGCATTGCAGAGTGCGTCTGTTGCTAACTGAAATATGAGGTTTCTGTCGATATGAATTCCTTGCATGTTTCAGGCGGTATTCGTCGCTCATACCGAGAAATAAATTGATTAGTGTAAGGACGGGTTGGAGCTCTCATCCCTGGTTGTGAGATCAAATCTCAGCCAATTCAGTCTTTATTTTAGTCCTATCCCTTAGAAGCACGTTCCGGCTAAATCTCATAGCTGAGGTCGATCTGGCTTTACACTCCCATGGATACATTTACATTATGTGCCGCTTGTTTGGGTATACCCATCGTCTCTTCCGGCGCCAATAAGTGAATCCAGAGGGCTAATTAAATCCTTCGATTCATAAGTTCGATTACGAACTTATTTACTCAGGACTAAGTGCTGCCCGCAACGAACTCGGCCGAGCCGGGTCAGCACTTGTTTGGATATGAATGGTTAAAATACGTCACTGAATTTACGAATCGAAGCACTAAGGGAGCAAATGAGCGCGGGTTGACTTATTCAGATGTCTTCTCATAGTACCTTCGCTCGTAGTAAGAATTTGTCTCTTTGTCAAAAGCGGCTTCGTCTTCATGTATATACCTTTCGCCTTCCCAATTTCCACAGGCAAGCACTACGAGCTCTCCAAGTGCAAACTTCCTCCCGCAGGCAGGGCAACCCTCTATATTAAGAATGTTCAGTTTTTCAAGGTCTATAAGGGTCTTCGATCTCTTGCGTGTTTTCATGGGGTAATCCCTTCTTTATTTTTAAACATACCGCTGTAAGCAGTTAGCGGTCAGCCAGAGTAGGGTTTGATCCACCTCTCCTCTATTCCTCGATAGGCCCAGTTTTAAACCAGCGCTTGATGCCTGAGCCGCGACTGTTTCAAGGGCAATTTCTGCGTACAGGAAAACAGAGAAACAGGAAAGAGGGCAAACTATTATGGTCAGAAGAAAGAAACCCAGTTTCTGAATGAAAAGTTTTAAGAAGGCGTTCATAACAATGAAAAGTCCTCCACACAGGAACCAGTTCTCAACTCAAAAAGTCCGTTTCAATATCTGCACATTATCAAAGGATTGGAAAAACCCAAAGGACTATTCCATCGAGATGGGTCTTTTTGCCAAAGGCAATGTCCTGGAGGAGAATTCCAGAGGAGAATTCCATTTGAATTTAATACTTGATCTGACTAGAGTTGATCCTATAGATTAGTTGACTTGCTTTTTAAGGGCCGAACTTACGGGCCCTGCGCTGATTGGGGCTTTCGAAACCTTCAATTAGGTAGTGCACTATGACAAAAAAATTGATCTTAGTCCTTTGGTTACCGTTGTTTCTTTTTATTGGTCTGCGCGGAGACGCAAAGGCTCAAGACGCCCAGGCTCTGGTAGAGGACAGTTTCAATTATATGCGGGGTAAGACCTCAATGTCCACCGTGAAGATGACCATTCATCGCCCGGATTGGGAACGGGCCGTCACTATCAAGGCCTGGACAAAGGGGCAGAGTGACAGCATTTTCTGGATCACTGCCCCGCCAAAAGATAAGGGCAACAGCACCCTGAAGAAAAAGCGAGAGATGTGGATGTATAATCCCAAGGTCAACCGAGTGATCAAGATTCCACCCTCGATGATGTCGCAGGCCTGGATGGGATCGGATTTCTCTAATGATGACCTGTCCAAGACCCAGAGCCTGATTGATGATTATTCCCACCAGATTATTGGCACTGAGACCCACGAGGGCAAGAAGGTATACCTCATAGAGTCTATGCCCAAACCTGAGGCACCGGTGGTATGGGGCATGCAAAGGCTCACAATTCGGGAGGATCATATCTTCTTAAGACAGGAGTTCTATGACGAGGACCTTAAGCCGGTCAAGGCCATGACCGCCTTTCAGATCCAGGAGCTGGGAGGCAAGCTGTTTCCCAGGGTGTGGAGGATGCAAAAGGCAGATGCGAAGGATGAGTATACCGTGCTAGAATATAATGAACTTACCTTTGATCAAGACCTGCCGGACAGGCTTTTTACGCTGTCGTCTTTAAAGACGCCCAGAAGGTAGGAAATTATGTCTATAGATGTCAAAATGGCCTGGCGGAATATCTGGCGGAATCCCAGGCGGTCCGTTTTAACCATATCCGCCATCGCATTTGCAAGCGTGCTGTTGGTCTTTATGTTGTCCTGGCAGTTTGGCTCCTATGATACCATGATCAATTCCGCTGTTAGGATCCATACCGGGCATCTACAGGTGCAGGTAAAGGGATATAAGGATAAAAAGGACATCCGCTTAGTGGTACCCGACCCGGCTGCGGTAGGGGGAATTTTGGACGAGACCCCGGGGGTGGCTGCCTATACCTTTCGGGCCAACGCATTCTCACTGGCCTCCTCCAAGGAGCGGACCTATGGTATCATCGTGATCGGGATCGACCCAACACGTGAGGCCAGGGTATCCACCCTTAAAAAACTGATACGCCAAGGGTCGTATCTGTCCGAAGAGGATACCAATCAGGCCTTGGTCGGAGGGCTTCTGGCCAAGAATCTGCAAGTGAGCCTGGGTGATGAATTGGTTTTGCTGGGCCAGGGACGTGATGGCACCATCGCGGCTACTGTGGTTAAAGTAAAGGGGATTTACAGGTCCGGCCAGGACGAATTCGATCGTTCATCTATGCATATCTCGCTTAAGGACTTTCAAGATGTATATTCCATGCACGGGGCCGTCCATGAGGTAGTAGTACTTGGAAGATCCTTAGACGAGGTATCGGAGATGAAAAAGGCTGTTGCGGCCGGCATTAAAAAGATGGAAAAAAGGCACCGCCTGGTGGTGGTGGATTGGATGGAGCTCATGCCCGGCTTGATCCAGGGCATTCAGATGGACCTGGTTGGCGGCCTTATCTTCTATTTCATTTTGATCGTGGTGGTGGCCTTCAGTATCTTAAATACCTTCCTTATGTGTATCTTCGAGCGGACAAGAGAGTTCGGTGTCATTATGGCCATTGGAACTTCTCCGGGACGGTTGACCAAGCTACTTTTGATTGAATCTACGACTATCACTATGATAGGCATTGTCGTTGGCATCATCGCTGGAAGCTTGATCACCTGGTATTTCCAGGTTCATGGGATCGTTATTCCCGGCGCATCCGAACTATTGAGACAGTATGGTATGCCAGAGAGGATGTTTCCCCAGCTTTCGCTACTTTCCGTCTCAATCGGGCCGGGTGCGGTGCTGGTCATCACCCTTTTGACTGCCTTGTATCCAGCACTTAAGGTCCGGCGTCTCCGGCCGGTGGAAGCGATGAAGGCGGTGTAGGGTCTAAGGAAAATCGAAAATTGTCAATTATGTTGGAGGACTTTTCCCGTGCATTTACACTTAGCCTGGCGAAACATTTGGCGAAACCCTAGGCGGACAGCGGTCATTATGATCGCTGTTATTATCGGGGTCTGGAGCATGATCTTTTTAGGTGCGCTGATGCGGGGTATCGCGGACCAAATGGTCCGAAACGGTGTCGCTACACTCACCGGGCATATCCAGATACATCATAAAGGGTATCGAGATGACCCGGTTGTGGAAATCAGTATGACCGATCCTAAGAGGGTAGAAACAACCCTTAAGAAGCTCGTGCCATCTGGCACCCAGTGGAGTTTCAGGGTTCGGGTCAACGCTATTGCCAGCAACGCTCGACACTCGGACGGTGTGACATTAGTGGGGATTGATCCTCTACGCGAGGCCAAGGTCTCGTTCATCGGGCAGGCGGTCACCCAGGGGCGTTACCTGAAGTCTGATGACAAATACGGGATTGTGGTGGGTAAGGCCTTAGTGGACAAGTTTGAGACCAAATTGGGCCGTAAGCTGGTTCTCATGTCACAGGATGTTGATCGGGAAATCGCCTCCAGGGCCTTCCGTATTGTCGGGATCTTCAGGGCCGAAATGGAGGCCACAGAGAAACAGTTTGTCTTTGTCACCATGCCTGTGGCCCAGGAAATGCTCAAGTTGAAAAGCAATATCTCCGAGGTGTCCATCATTCTTCCCGATTACAAGCAAGTCAACCAGGTGGCAACCGACCTGCGGGCCGCCTTGCCCCCTACATATTATAAAGTGCAGACCTGGCGGGAACTCCTTCCCTTAGTCACCGCATACCTGAAGATTTATGACCAGTTTATGTTCTTGTGGTTCTTAGTGGTCTTTATTGCCATGGGCTTTGGCATCGTCAACACCACGCTCATGGCTGTATTCGAGCGAATACGTGAGTTCGGCCTGCTCAAGGCACTGGGGATGAAGCCATGGTGGATCATTAGAGAGGTCCTGACAGAGTCGTGTTTTCTCCTGGTTATTGGTATGGCCATTGGGAACATCTTAGGGCTTTTGAGTATTCTCGCCCTTTCAGGCAGCGGTATCAATCTTTCTGCCCTGGCCGCCGGCATGGAATATTTCGGTATATCTCGGGTGATTTACCCGGTCATCTACGGTAGGGACTTAAGCATGGCCAACCTGGTGGTATTTATCTTGGGTCTTTTGGTGAGTGTTTATCCAGCCGCTAAAGCGGCCAGGTTCATCCCAGTAGAGGCCTTAGCCTATATTTGACAAGTGTGTGGCCCGTTTTCCGTAGTTTGTTGCACCAAAAAATGTATGAATCCTGAATGGTTATTGCTTTTGCTGCAACCGACAACGGACCGTTGGTAACAAGCACGATCTATCAGGCAGAGAGGAGATAGAATATGAACATAGTGGAATGCAAGGATGTCAAAAAGACATATCGACAAGGCAAGGTAGAAGTCAATGCGCTTAACGGCGTGAGCCTGACCATAGAAAAGGGGGCCTTTGTTGCCCTGGCCGGGCCATCGGGGTCAGGTAAGACCACTATGCTGAATATCATCGGTGGACTTGACTTGGCTGATTCAGGCCGGATCATGGTGGACGGAAACGCACTGGATAAAATGACCCAATCGGAGTTGGCTAGCTTACGTCTGCAAAAAGTCGGGTTTGTATTCCAGGCATATAATCTTATTCCGGTCCTGTCCGCATTTGAAAACGTGGAATTCGTCATGCTCCTGCAGGGCGTGCCGTCCGCTGAGCGACGGGAACTGGCCAGGGCTATCTTGGATGATGTGGGCTTACAGGGGAAATACGACCGGCGTCCAGCCGAGTTATCCGGTGGGGAACAGCAGCGAGTAGCCGTTGCCAGAGCCATCGTTTCCAATCCATCCATTGTGCTGGCGGACGAGCCTACAGCCAACCTGGATTCCAAGACCGGAAAGGGTCTGCTGGAGATGATGAGGCAGTTAAATGAGAAGAAAAAGGCAACCTTTATCTTTTCGACCCATGATAAGATGGTCATGGACTATGCCCGACGGCTGGTGCTCATCAGGGATGGCCTCGTGGCAGATGATCAGGTCCGGGAAGGGTAGAACCGGGAAAGACCTTGGGTCAAAAGACTGTCATATTTTTCGGATTCCTGGTGTTGGGGATTTCTTTAGCCCAACTCGATCTGGCTGCTTTGGGGGCATCAGCTACGCCCAAGCACCAGTCAGTACCCAGTGAGCCCTGGTATAAGAGGATGGATGGTGAGTGGGGCGGGCATATCAAGGTCCGGGGGGCCGTCTCATGGCCTGATGACGAATCATTTTTCCAGCCTGTGGGCACTGATCCTTACTATGACGGTAACGCTGAGGTCCGGGTCAAGAACAGGCTCTTTTTTGAGAAGTGGGGGATTTTCGAGACCCATTATGAAGCCATCCTTTATGGTGGGGATACCCGGCGTAAGGTGAAGGCCTTGGAGCAGCTTTATCCGGATCTTTTCAAGGCAGCTTTTATGGTCAGCCAGCGCGTGGAAGACGATCGTCGCTTTATGGATTTGACGAAGACCATTGATGAGGATAACAGTCATATGCTGTATCACCGCTTGGACCGGCTTTCCCTGACCTTGCTGCCGAAATGGGGTACCGTCAGCATCGGTCGGCAGGCGGTTACCTGGGGGAATGGCCTGCTGTTTAATCCCATGGACCTGTTTAATCCCTTTTCGTCGGCGGATATCGAGCGGGATTATAAGATCGGCGATGATATGGTGTCCACCCGATGTTCCGTGAATAGGATAGGTGACTTCCAGTTCCTTTATGTACCGAGGCGTGATCCGCTAACTGGAGATGCGGAATGGAATCAGTCATCTCTGGCCGGAAAGCTGCACTTTGCCCGGGGTACTACTGAGTTGGATATCATGGCTGCTGAACACTACAGAGACACCGTGGTCGGCCTTGGCAGCACCGGATATGCTGGGGATGCGGCCTGGCGTTTGGACGGTACATGGACCTTTCTGGAAGAAAGCGGTAGGGACGGATATCTTTCCCTGGTGGCTAATATGGACTACTCCTGGGTGTGGTGGAAAAAGAACTTTTATGGATTCTTGGAGTTCTACTTTAACGGCCTGGGTGAAGACCAGTACACGGAAGCACTTACCGATAGGGAGATTTCCGAACGCCTTGAACGGGGCGAGCTCTTCACTTTAGGCCGGACTTATTTAGGGGGCCACATCAGGGTGGAGTTACATCCTTTGTTCAATGTCTATTTGACGGTGATCAACAACCTGGCCGATCCCTCGGGAATACTTCTACCCCGGGCTGTCTGGGATATTGCTGAAGCCATCCAGATGACATTTGGAGGTACTATTTATTATGGCGGAAGGGGCACGGAATATGGTGGATTCAAGATACCGGGCACCAACTTCCATAATAAGGCTCCAGATAGCGCATTTCTTTGGTTGACATATTTCTACTAAGGCATCTCTATCAAATAGGCGAAGGTTCGACCAAGGCTATAGCTACTTTTTCAAATCCTCAATCAGCTCCTTCATGATAGAAACAACATTGCCACCTGTTTTGCGGGCGATCCGATGGGCCTCACCAACGATCTTGCTGGCCTGGCGCTGAAGTTCTGAAATGGCAGGCACGGCAAGGTTCATCCTCTGGTACTTCCACACTAAAAAACGCATCACCAGGTGCTCTTCCTGACGTCTGATGAAACCCATGGCACTATTACCCTCTCTAGGGAAACCTAACGCTGACTTTACTGCATGCAGCCGATGGACCGAGGCACAATGTTTGGCGGTTGCTTTTTGATCACTGCTGGTTATTGTGCCACATCCATGACCCAGATATCGAAGTTACCCATGCGGTCGGAGTCAAAGGCAATCTTCTTTCCATCAGGGCTCCAGGCAGGGAACATATCCCAGGCCAGGTTGTTCGTCAGCTGGGTCAGGCCACTTCCATCCACATTCATCATGAAGATCTCGGGATTCCCGGTCCGCCAGGACCAGAAGAGGATGCGGCTTCCATCAGGGCTCCAACTCGCAGACATCTCATTCACCGGCGAGAGGGCCAGGTCTTGCTTCCCGGTGCCATCCGGGTTCATGTGTGCGAGGTCATAGCTCCCTTTGATAGGGTACGCGCCTCCTAGCCATCTGCCGTAGAGGATTTTGGTGCCATCCGGTTTCCACCGGGGAACGACATTGGCACAGACATCAGGCGATAGGTGCCTCCTCTCCATGGTCTCCACGTCTATGGTCCAGATCTCCATTCTTCCGGTTTCCTTTGATATCCAGGCTACCATCCTTCCATCTGGACCCCAGTGAGGGGTCCAATCCCAGACATTCGACAAGCTCAGGCGCCTCAGATTAGATCCATCCGCATTCATGACATAGATATCGCCATTGCCGGTTCGCTCGGAAACGAACACAATCCTTTTCCCATCCGGGCTCCATTGCCCATCTCCATCCAGTGCGGGATGATCGGTAAGCTGCCTCTTGTTGGTGCCGTCTGCATCCATCACCCATACATCCTGATTGCCAGCCTTGAAGGCCCAATAGAGGATCTGGCTGCCATCCGGGCTCCACACCGGCCAACCTGCCTCCTCATCAGTTCCGGTGAGCTGGTGGTTGGTGCCTCCGTCCGCATCCATCACCCAGATGCTCCAATACCCATTCACATCGGAGTTATAGGCAATCTTCTTTCCATCCGGGCTCCAGACTGCCCCCACCTCCCGTGCCTCGCTCTTGGTAAGGCGCTTGAGGGGGCTCCGGGAAGGATCTACCATGGAGGCATCCACCTGCATCAGAACTATATCCCAGTGGCCTCTGATGGTGGAGGAGAAGATGACCCACTTTCCATCCGGGCTCCAGTAGGGACCTAACTCAGCTGCAGGATGGGTGGTCAGGCGAATGGGGTTGCTCCCATCGCTATTCATTACCCAGAGATCCATATTGTCGAGAGTTTTGCGGGTAAAGATGATCTTCTTTCCATCCAGGCTCCAGTGCGGAGCAATATCGTCACCAGGATCATGGGTCAGGGCCTTCTGGCCAGAGCCATCCAGGTTCATGACAAAGATGTCGCTGTTTCCGGTGCGATTGGACACAAAGGCGATCTTGTCCCCCTTGGGGCTGAAGATGGGATTCTCATCCCGTGCCGGGTTGCTGGTCAACTGCTTTAACCTTTGTGTTGCGATATCCATCAACCAGATCTCCTCATTACCGCTCCGGTTGGACTGGAAGGCGATCTTTGTCCCATCCGGTGACCATTTGGGCATGATATCCTCGCCAGGATCTGTGGTGAACTGGGTGAGCTTCTTGGAGGCGATATCCATGGTCCAGATGTCGTTATTGCCCGAGCGATTGGAATGAAATACGATAGCCTTCCCATCCCGGCTCCAATTCGGGGCCATATCAATAGCAGTGCCCGAGATCAACGGACCCCTGTTCTTGCCATCCGCATCCACCACCCAGATATCCCAATCATCCTGGAAGAGATTGATGGAATAGGCAACGCGCTTACCGTCAGGGCTCCACCCGCCGGCTATCTGATTTACCGGGCTTGACGGGCTTGTCAGCAGCCGCAGGCCACCCGGAGCTGTTGTTTGAATCGAGGGCAGGGGTTTTTCTCCCGGCTTTTCCGGCTTCTGAGGTGCAGTAGGATAAGGAATGTGAAGACATTTAATGCAAACAGGGCCCTTATCGGTATCCACAATCTGCCGCCGACTTGGAAGTAGGACAGGCATTGCACCCATCTCGAGGATGGCTTCCCCCTTGGCCTTAAGCAATGTGTCTCGTACAACGCCGACGTAAGCTCTGGATTCTGGAGGGCTAAAGGCGAGTGAGCCAAGGATGAAGGTAAACACGAGCACATAGAGTTTGATTTTCATGATGGACCTCCTTTTGAAATTTGATTTGGAAGATGCCGACAGGGTCCCTTGCCGCATTTCTGTTTGTCTAGTAATCTACTATTCGCCCCGGATAGTGTCAAGGATATCCCCAATCTTTCTATAGGCTTTTTCTCTGAAGAAGCGCAGGCTTAGGTCTTCCAATGACCGTATCGACCCAAAAGGATATGCCTTGCCAAGTTGTTCTACTTGACACCCGGGTAGCTTAATCCTAAACTGCATTAGCCAAAGAAGTAATTATCACCACTTCATGCTGAGTTGGGGCTGGCAAGTCAGGTGAGGGTAAAAGCCTGAGCCACCTCATTAGCTAACCAAGGACAGGGGAAATGGACATTAAATACCTAAGGAACTTACTGGAGCAGGTGCAAAGTGGCCGGATGGATCTGGACGCTGCCATGGATGAGCTCAAAAAGCTGCCTTTTCAAGATCTGGGCTATGCCAAGATCGACAACCACCGCCCCATCCGGAAAGGTGTCTCCGAGGTTATCTTTTGCCAGGGAAAGACCATTGAGCAGATCCAGGGCATTGTCAAGGCCATGTCCCAAAATCACTCCAACATCCTTGCTACCCGTGCCAGCCGTGAGGTATTTGAGGGGATCCAAAAGGTGGCAGGACAATGCCAGTACCACGAGAAGGCCCGAATTGTGGTGATCAGGCCCCAGGCGGTTGAAAAGGTGGGGAATATAGCTGTGGTGAGCGCTGGTACCTCCGACATCCCTGTTGCCGAAGAAGCTGCTGTTACTGCGGAGGCACTCGGAAATCGGGTGACCAGGATCTACGATGTTGGGGTGGCTGGAATTCACCGCCTTTTGGATGCCAGAGAGGATCTCTTTCAAGCCAATGTGGCCGTGGTTGTTGCTGGTATGGAAGGGGCCCTGGCCAGCGTGGTAGGAGGGCTGGTGGCCTGTCCAGTAGTAGGGGTTCCCACCAGTGTCGGTTATGGTGCCAGCTTCGGAGGTATAGCCGCACTGCTGACCATGCTCAATAGCTGTGCCTCTGGTGTATCTGTAGTTAATATCGATAATGGCTTTGGTGCAGGCTATCAGGCCAGCCTTATCAATAAGATTGCCGTAGGCAAGGCCCGGAAGGACCCTGTTGAGGAGCCGGTTGGAAGAAAGAGAAAACTGTCCTTGGCCAAGGTTTAGTGATTGTTAGCGTGTCAGTTTCCGCGCTTCACGTCCTCTGATCAGGGGTAACAATACCTTTCCTCTGCAAACCCTCCGCCACATCCGAGAGTTTCAATTCCTTAAGCCTGCTGAGGGTAGGAGTCCCTGTTTGATCCCAACCACGTAGCTTGTAATACTCGGCTTTGGCCCGCTCCAGATCATCACGATGATACTGCCTTCCAGCAGCATCCTTGTTCGTGAAGCAGATATCGCGGAGGACATCATCATCGCTGGTTCGCCCCTCTCTCGCCTGAATGGCCCTCTCGAGGGTGCAGAGCATGTCTCCTGCCTCATATGATTTCTCTTCGCTCATCTCAACGCCCGTGACTGCTGTGAACAACTTGCTTTCCAACGAGGAGTCACCTACGTGATCCCCGCTGTTAGGGTTATAGAGGAAAGGAAAGGCTACGTCACAGACGATGTAGCTGTCCTTCAAAATGGTGCGCTCGAAGAAGCGCTTTGCCACACGAGGCGCCCAATCCCACTTGAGCCCCTTGCCATCAGGTGTAAAGAACTCGGCTGCCTTCTCTGAACCGTATGCGTATTTCATCGTTGGTTTTATGACAGGGATTAACTTCTCGGCCTCGGCAAAGTTGGGCGGATAGCCCAGTGATGTTGCAGCTCCCCATAACTGAGACATAAAGTTGTGGGATACCATCGCATCCCGATTATCCAAAACCCACATAAGCGCCAATGGAGATATGGCATACCCATCAGGAAAACCTCCGTAGTAAAGCCAATGCTCTCGGTAGCCCCCAAATTTCCCTCCACGCGGGTATAAAGCCCACATCAATTTCTCTGGCTTACCGCCCAGCTTTGTAGCTGCCCTCTGACATCCCTCCGCCAAGAGGTCACCGAATCCCTCACGATATGCGATCTTCCTGAGAAGCTCAGAAATGAACTCACGTTCACCTATCTTATCCAGTGGGAGTCCCGTATCTTTATTGCTGAGCGCCCCCTCGTCATAACACGCAGTCAGCCAGGGGTTAATTGCATGAATGTCATAGGCGTTGATTCCGTAATAGTCTGCCATGCGCCCGGCTTCCCAGGTGAGCTTGCTATAACCCTTCTCAGGGTCCTTCATAATGGACTCAAGGTACATGTTCGATTGCGTACATTGGGCCACCCCGCTTGTTATATCCGGCCCCCGGACGCGTGTTCGGCATCCGATGGGGCATGCATAACATGCATCGGGAAGGCGCTCGTAGCCGGAATTGGGGTCTGAACACAGATTCCAGAGCTCCCCGGGGGCTCCCGTCAGCTGACCGCGGCCCTGGCCACCCCAAATGTTATACTTGAAGCCGGGCTCATTAGGTTCCAGAGGAGAGCCAGGCTTGGATGGGCGTGAAAAGAGGGAACGGATATGACCTGCTACCTCCATCAACTCCTTTGGTCTTGCAACCCGAATTGACCCCGTTCCCCGGACCACTATGGCCTTCAGGTTTTTGGAGCCCATAACGCCTCCGTATCCTCCTTGACCCGAGGCGTCGCCTGAATCCGTAATGATGATGCCCAGGCGACTCTTTGTCTCGCCTGCCTTCCCAATGGTCATGACCCTGGCCTCCTTGCCGTGGACCTTCCAGAGCATCTCCTGGGTGGTAAACGGGTCCAGTCCCCAAAGCTTCGAGGCATCTCTGATCTCTGTTTTCCCGTCCTGAATCCAGATATAAACTGGCTTGCTTGCCTGGCCATACACCACCACTGCATCAAAGCCCGCCCATTTCAGCTCCGGGGCCCAATGCCCGCCACAGCCCGAGCGGCAATAGGCCTCAACCGGCGCGGTCTGGGCGGCCTTGCCGACAACCATGAAGCGGCCTGAAGTGGGGGCCATTGTCCCTTGCAGTGGGCCAGTCGCAAATATCAAGCGGTTGTCAGGATCGAAGGCGCCTGCATCCGGTGGGACTTCTTCCCAGTATATGCGCGAGGCAACTCCCCTGCCACCGATATAGGTGGGGACGTAATCAGAGGTGGGAATATTTTCAAATTTCCTCTCTGTCAGGTCAACTCTCAGTATTTTACCTGCCCATCCATTCATCTCAACTATCCCTCCTTAATTATTGGGTACCCGGTCTTGACCCCATCATCCGACCACTTAAATTGCAGCGCCCCATACGGGCAAAACTTGACGCATTGAGGATCGCCAAAGCAAAGATGACACTTGATGGCGACACCGCGCTCCACATCAAAGCGGGGTCGAGGCGGAGTGAATACGCTGCCACAGGCTCCAATGCAATCTTTGGCCCCTATGCACTCCTCCTCGTCTACGATTCGTGCGTTTGTTCCAGATTTTTTGTCAATTTTGATGGCCCCTACCGGGCAGGCCTGAAGGCACAAGGGCTCCACGCACTGAAAGCAGGTGTTGGCCTCATAATCCCCCTTTAGGTAATCCTTCTCCAATATAACCCGCGCAAGGGCTGAAGAGGATCTCCCGCTGGAATTATAAGTGCTGCACACAGCCTCGCATGTGCGGCAACCTGAGCAGAGTTTCTTATCCACTAGCACGACGCCTTTGGCTAACGCCAACTGTTCTCCTTCGGCAAAGGCGACGATCTCCAGCATATCCCTTACCCCTGAGCTGCCTGCCAGGAACGCGAATCCGGCCACTCCAGCCTTTAGGAACTGGCGTCGGCTTATGCATGGAGTCTTCCTGACCACCTGCTCCTGACTATCTCTCCTGTCCAGTGATCGATCTTTCTCATTAGCCATGTCTAAGATCCCCTTCTGTGTTAATATGAGGCCTTTGAATTTCTCATAGAATACTTCTTCTATCCTGTCAACCCTGATCATTCATAATTAAGCCCTTTTTAATTATCCTCTGCCCTTTTCCTTTATCTGGAATGCCTTCGTATGTCCCAATCTTCCTCCCTTTAAAGCTACCTTGTGAAGGAAGACATGGTCTAGAATAGTTAGAAGCCTGAAGTTGCGGTTCTTGACACTCATGCGTTCTTCTTATATATAGTGTGGAGCTGGCGTCCTGGTATGCCAGAACACGTTTTCCAGAGCTGAGAAGGCATAAAATACAAGGAGGTGTGTAATGATCTATGAGCTTCGAACCTATCAGTTGAAGATTGGTGGCGTGCCGGAGTACCTGGAGATGGCGAAGACTAAACTCTTGCCTATCCTCGCTGAGTATGGGCTTAGGCCTATAGGGTTCTGGTATACAGAGATCGGAACCTTAAACGAGGTGGTTCATCTCTGGCCGTATACGGATCTGAACGACAGACAGCAAAAGTGGGCAAAATGGGTAAAGGATCCGAGGCGGGCTGAGATTATGGGTAAGCTGAGCCAACTGATCCTAAGCCAGAGCAACAAGATCCTCACGCCCACGGAGTTCTCCGAGCTCAAATAGGTCAGTTCCATCCTCTTTCACCTTGATCGGATTGCTTATACTATCCCAAGCGGCACAAAAAAAGGAGAGCCGCCAGAAGGCAGCTCTCCTTTTTTAGGTAATCAACCTGACCTACTCGACGCCTTCAGGCAGTGGCCAGATCTCATCCCAGGCTATGTTCTTTGCAGCCTCGGACGGCCATCTCCATGAATGCATCGGGGGTACCAGCTTCTCCTGGACCTCCTTGATGGACTTGCCCACGACCTTGATCTTGGCCAGGTCATTGCAGCCAAGGCCGTGTTCAGCGGCGATCCGGTACTGGCCGTAGTTAAGGGGATTGAAGCCCATCACGGCGGTGGCCACACAGTCCGTCGCCACAGGATTGGAGCCAGCGATGATCAGGCCCATGGCAACCGGGAAGGAACCGGGTCCACCCCAGGCACCGCCCTGCTCGCCTTCGCCTGCCCAGAGGGCATCAACTACCACGTAGTCGATTATCGGGGTACCCTTGCCGTTCTTCTTGCGGACGAGGTTGATTTCGGTGGTGCACTCCGCAAAATTCAGGTGAGGCAGGGCCAGCTTAAAGGTGCCATACACCTTGTGGGTCGGAAGGCCGATGGAGACATTCTTCAGGGACAGGGACGTGCCGGCAACGGTATGGCACTTCATCTGGGGCACGGAGATCAACACATCGGCTTCCGTGGCAATCGAAGTCGGGATGGCATATTCCTTGTTGCAGAGGCCTTTTGTCTTCACCCAGGTGTACGGTGACTCTCCGATGGGCTGGATTACGACGTTCATGCCCTCGGCGTTGAGCTCCTCAGCGATGACATAGTAACCCCAGTGGGCTAAGGAGGCAGAATCTGCACCGGATCGCGTCCCCTCACCGATGATGAGCTTCTTGGCCCCGGACTCCCAGGCCATCTTGCAGATCTCCCGGACGATGCGGACATCGGTCACGTGGGCCTGCTGCTCCGGGGAGGTCATGGACTGCCCCTCATGCATATCAATATAGGAGTTAACAAGGTTTGGTTTGATATATACTACATCGCCCTCTTTCACCGGCCAGTTTCCAGCCAGCTCAATCGCCTCGCGGGTCAGCTTGCCTATGTACGCCTCGGACTCCTTTGTCCACTCCGCACGGATGATGTCCATCTTGCGGCCAACTGTGCATGCCTGCATGAAGGTGCGGGCGGTGTTCATCTTGATGGTGTTGAGCGCCAGATCCATGTTGTCTGCCTTGACAATGCCCACTGTGGCCTTCTCAGGTCCAGTGTATGCAGGCGGGTCATAGGCATTGTCCCACGCCAGGATGCCACCGGCCTCAGCCGGCCACCTCCAGGCATGCATGGGCGGGCACATCTTCTCCCTGACCTCGGAGATCTTCCGGCCAACCACCTCGATCTGAGTCAGATCGGCGGTGCCCAGGCCATGATCTGCCGCCATGCGGAACTGGCCGTAGTTTTCGGGGTTGAAGCCCATGATGGCGGTCATCACAACATCCGGCTCCAGGGCGCCTGGACCAGCAAGGATCAGCCCCATGGGGACCGGGAATGTGTCGGGCCCCACCGCACCCTGCTCTGCCTCACCGACAGCCAGGGCGTCGATGACGCTATAGTCCACCAGGATGCTCCCTTTTCCGGCCTTCTTACGGATGGTGTTGATATCCGTGCACCATTCCTGATATTTCAGGTGAGGCGCGGCCAGCTTGAAGGTACCATAGACCTGGGCGGGCATCAGCCCAACGGCGCAGAGCTTCAGGCTGCAGGTAATACCTGCCACTGTGTGGCACTTGGGCTGAGGCACATTGATCAGGACATCCGCCTCTTCCGCAACTACCTTGGGGATGGCATATTCCTCGTTGCAGAGGCCTTTAGTCTTCACCCAGACATGAGGGGATGCCACGGGATCATCAAAGTCAATTATCTCAACATTGATGCCCTGGGCACCCAGGTCTTCCACCATGTGGTTATAGCCGTAGCCCTGCAAGCCTGCAAGGGCATGCCCGGCGTTGGAGGCCTCACCGATGATGATCCGGCGTGCTCCTGATTCATGGGCCATGATGCAAACCTCGCGGACGACGCGGGGATCGGTTGTCTGACACTGCATCTTGACGGGATCCTTGGATAGCGCAGGAGCATATGTCCACATCTTCCAGAAGTCAATAAAGGAAATGACGGTGTTGGGTTTGATCAGGACCACATCGCCGCGCTTCACAGGCCAATCGCCGGCCAGTTCAATCGCTTCGCGCGTCAGCTTGCCAATGTAGGCCTCGGACTCCTTGGTCCACTCAGCGCAGATGACATCCATCTTACGGCCAACCACACGGCCCTGCATGAAGGTCCTGTCGGTGTTCATCTTGTAGGTATTCAGGCAGAGATCTATATTATCGGCCTTGACAATGGCTACTTTGGCAAGGGTCGTTCCGGCCATTAAACCTATGGCCATGACGGCCAAAACAGAAATGAAGAAAACTTTTTTCATTGCAAACCCTCCTTTCTTTGATGCCTCGCCCTTGGCAATAAAGCCAAATTGCCCTTTTCTCTCCTCAGTTTCCTGCCGTCACCTCCTTTTCTTGTTGGTAGACGACCAGCAAAATCTACTCCTCAGGCGAGTCTATGTCTCGCAGATAGGTCAGAGTAAATTGGCGAATGTCTTGATGGTGGTCATCTTGCTGGGCGTCCATTTGTGAGGTTTTGGCCGGAGGGCAGTTTGCCTCCTCCGGTAACAACAACCTCTATTACAACTGTCTCGTCTTGTCAACAATTTTTTGAGCTGATCCATGGAGGGTGCGTTTTTTCTACCCTCAACTTTCTCAGCTTTAGCCGCATCCTGGTCGTTAATCACTTGTCAGAGGGCTTGTACCTCTCCTCCCAGTTTTTCACCCCTCCATGCTCAGATGGCCAGCGGTTCTCTTCAGGTACCACCTTGAATTCCATCGTCACACTGGCGATACTCTCACCTTTTACCACAATCTGATCTAGATCAGCCACGCCCAAGCCGTGCTTGGCTGCCATCGTAATGTGGCCGATATTTTTGGGATTGAAGCCCATGATAGCCGTGCAGACTGAATCCACTGCGACCGGGTCTGCCCCCGCAATAATCAAATCCATCTCTACCGGATCTCCACTCAATGGACCATTGCCTTCCATGCCCCAGATCCCGTCTACGACCGTGTAGTCGATCTTAAAGATTGAGGCGACATCGGTAATCCATTCCGGGATCTTTTGGTGCGGTGCCCCGTATTTGAAGAATCCATACACGCGGCCTGACATCAATCCTACTGCCACATTCTTAAGGCTAGCGGTTACACCGGTCATGGAATGGGTCTTCAGGGCCGGCACACTGATAATGCAAGTGGCCTCCGTTGCCACTTTAGGCACAGCATACTCTGGGTTGGCCAGGCCCCTGGACTTGACCCATGTGTAGGGCTCGTCGGTAAAGTCTAATAACTCCACCTTGACCCCCTCCTTTGCCAGGTCCTCGACCATGGCGAGATAGCCACCCTGCATATAGCCTGCCCAGCCATCGCCCGCTGCCGGACCTTCACCGATGAGGATTCTCTTGGCCCCAGATTCCTTGGCCATAACGGCCAAGGCCCTAACGATGCGCGGATCGGTCTGACAAGCCTGAAAGTCATCCTCGCTAGCCTTTCCGTGATAAAGGAGGAAGAATATGGAAGCTACCAGATTGGGTTTGATCAAGACCACATCTCCAGGTTTTACAGGCCATCCACCTGCGATCTCCACGGCATTGCGAACGAGTGCCTCAATTTCCCTTTCGCTTTCCTTTGACCATTCAGCGCGAAAATAGTCAATCTTGCGAGTCTTGTTCACCCCCTGAGAGAAGGTGCGCTCCCAGTTCATCCTCCAGGTTTCTGCAACCAATTCTTTTTTTTGAGCTTTCAAGATGGCCACTACTGGCTTTCCATCCGCTGTCGCACTCAGGGATCCCGGCCCAAAAAAGCCGCTCAGTAGTGCAGAGAGTAGAAACCCAGCAGCAATCCAGATACCGATTCTTTTGCCCATTTCAATGTTCTCCTCATTTCCTTAATTGCTGTCAATAGGGACCCAGGTTTTGATGAGGGCGAGTGTATTTGAGTGGAGGTTGCATGTCAAGCAAGAAAGGCCGATACGTAACGTTCAGTAAGTAGGGCCTTTGCTTTGCTCAACAATTGCTTGAGACTCATGGCCCCACCAAGTCACTTTCCGAACTCCCTGCCTCAGTCAGCAACAAAAGTCTTACACAAAGGAGTTGACACCCTGAAACATATCGAACTAGATTTTTGACTTGTAGATGGCTATTATTCTCGATGGACTAGAATCTGGCTGGTGGCCATGAGGATTATTGGTCCTTAAACGCCGATGGAGGTGAAATAGATTTGTTCAATTGCCTCGATGGCTCCGGTCCTTCACCCAGTTTCTATAGTGTTTTTGGTAGAAAGGGTCGAGTTTTCTTAGTTTCTCGGCGAATGCGGAAGAATTCGTGTGTATCGAAGTCTCGAGACTGAACAAAAAGAGGAAGGAGGTTTTAATATGTCTTCAAAGCGATTTTTCGCTCTGTCTTTTACTGTTGCTTTTTACCTTTTCTTGGCGCTCGGTTCCTTGACAATCGCAGGGGGAGAGCAAGGAGAATCAATCCCTGAAGCTGCCAAATTGAGCATTTTCGGCTATGAAGGAGTCCTTTATGAAATGGATGTGGCTGCTGCTATCAGGGAGATTAAGGAGCTGGGGATAGGCCAACCCCCGTTTTTGAAGGATTTGGATGCAGTTGAAGACTATGGGGTTGACTCCTGCTTAAGCGGAGTTCTGCAAAAGGACAAGGAGCAGGTGTGGGTATTCAAGCTCAAGTTTGGATCGGAGGACCAGGCGCTCTCTAGCATCAATCTGAAGATGCAACGGTCACCGCATAGGGCCCGACCCCCTCTCACGATCGAAGATCCGAAGAACTGTAGAAATTCCGACTTTGGGCTCTTCTTTGATGGGACCTATTGGTCTGGTTTCAGGAGGGAAAAGGAAGTCCTTGCACTTATGAGGGGTGCAGTATCGCAAGAGGATTTCTTTCACATCATGGAGCGGGTGATCCCGGTTACAGACCTCAGCGCTGCGGCCGGACCTGAGCCTATCAGAATTGGCCTCATCGGGACCTTCAGTGGCCCCCTGGAGATCCAGGGGATTGATATGAGGGATGGCGCCCTGCTTGCCCTGAGTGAGGTCCGTCAGATGAAAGAGATGAGAGGCCAGTCTTTTGAGCTGATCATGGCCGATGACAAACATGACCCTGACGAAGCGGTCAGGCAGGCCAAGAGGCTAATTAAATTGGAGAAGGTCGGGGCCATACTGGGCCCGGTCGACAGCGCCTGCGCGCTGGCTCTGGTTCCTGTCGTGTCCGAGGCCAGGATTCCCATGATCACCCTGGCGACTCAGCCAGAAGTAACTCGCCCCCTACGAAGATATGTTTTCAGGGGAAACATATCCGATGATGATTTAGGCAAGCTCATTGCCGACTACACCAAGATCATTTTCGGGGGCGATAGGATTGCGCTGCTCTACGAAGATACGCCTTACGGGAACGCCGGTATGGAGGTTGTGAGACAGAGGCTCAAAAGGGTTGGAGTTGAGCCTGTGGCAACAGAGAGTTATGTCTCAGGAGACATGGATTTCGGTGCCCAGATGGCCACATTCAAGGAGGCAGAGGCAACGAACATTATCGTCTATGGTACGATGATGGATGCGCAGACCATCATGCAGTGGATCAGGAACTCCGGACTTGAGGCAAGGGTCATTGCCTCCTCAGGCTGGGCATCAACTCATCTTCTGTCCATGGTCAGCAAGGGATTGGATGGCGTGGTCGTTGCCGGTTACGCTCATTTGGGGGAGTTGGATGCTGATATGTTTCCGGCATGGTTGCCGTTCTACAGGACCTTCCTGGGCGAGTATGGGCGGAAACCGGACTTGATTGCCGGCTATGCCTATTCCAACATGATGTGCCTTCTGGAGGCGATGGAAAGGGTTAAATTCAACTCCACGAGGATCATAGAAGGGTTAGAGGCAACAGAGAACTTCCAGACTGTTTTCAATCATTTCATTACTTATCATGACGAAAACCATGATGGCATGAGATACATCAACTTCTCCACTTACCGGGAAGGAAGGGTCGAGCTGGCCACCAAGGATAAGTCCCTGGACGCGACCAAGATGCGAGAAAAGGGACCGTGTATAGAGGTGGCAGGATATCGTGGTGAACTCTCGCCCATGCCGCCAAATACGGCTGCTTACTTTGTCATCCACATGGGTTTCGGTTATCCCCGCTTTATGAGAGAGAGCAGGGAGATGGGCCTGTACGGTGGATTCAGGTCCGATTATAATTTTTATGGGATGAAGTATGCCTATTCGGGCACCCTGTTCAAGGGAAAAGACAAGGTTGTGGTGGTGAAAATGGCCTTTAGGTCGCCTGAGCGGGCGATAGCTGTCCTGGATCTGGAGGCCACCAAGGAGGCCTTGGGGGATAAGGGCAAGATCGAAAAAAGACCGGAGGAGATGAGGGATACAGAGTCCGGGGTCTCCTATGCCGACGGGCTATGGTCGGCTTATCAGCGAAGGGGGGCAACCATCGTGTTCGCCAAAGGGGAAGTCCCCTTAGAGGATTTGAAGGTGGTCCTGGAGGCCACCCTGCGAGCTCGGAGATAGACCTGAGGCACTGACCTTCAAGTTGATCTTCAGGTCTGAGCAGAAGGCGATAGAGGCCTTAGCCTTTAAGGTGAAAACCTCACAGCAACATGAGATAGAAAGGATATCTGGAGGCAGAAAAAATCTTGACAGGGAGGGCCCGTATGATATAGTCATTTTGGCTATCCTGCAATTTGGATAAGAAAGGAGGTGATGGAAAGCTCTAAGGGTAGTCATGTGAACGGAGGCCAGAAGGTCTCCTAAAGGAGGAATCTAAAAAAAGGAGGCAAAGTCAATGAAAAGGCTACTAATGGTATTGATGGCTTTAGGCGTTGCGGCCGTATTTGCTTCGGTAGCAACAGCGGAAAAGAGCGTCGTCTCCATTGTGAAGTGCAAGAATAAGGCAGACCTGAAGCTGTTAGCCGAAGACTTCCACTTTAATGATGATGTCTCTCACGAGCAGACCACAGAGTACCACGAAAGGACCGGGGATTATCCGCACATCATCTTTTCTGAGGCAAGCGAGGAGGTGTGGTACAAATACGTGAAGGAGGCAGTCGAGCTGATTGGCGGCCTGCCCGTGAAACCTGGAGACACGGTCCTGATTAAGCCCAACTTTGTTCTAAGCGCCTATCCTATGATATGGATGGGATTCGGGGACGACAACAGCCTGCAGGGTGCCTTTGCAGATCCTCGCGCCGCTTTAGCAGTAGCCAAGATTGCTGCTGAAAAGGGGGCAGGCAGGATCATTATCGCGGAATGCCCGGCTCTCGGGGATTTCTGGGCAACTGCTCGAAATTACAGCCTGGAATGGGTACAAAAGAGATATCACGATAATGGGATAAAGTATGAGCTCATGGATCTGTGCGATAATTGGGAGATGATGCCAGGACTGGGACTGGCCTCAAAAGAATACCCAATCCCCAAGATCCTGGAGGAAGTGGATTGCTTTGTGCCCATCTGCGCCTTCAAGACGCATGAGTACGCGGGGGTGACCCTGGCCCTCAAGAACATCGGCATCGGCATCCCCTCTGCCAGGGTAGTTGGCATGTGCAAGTTCGGCCTGCCCCACCAAAATGTTGCCGAGGTGAATGCCGATGTGAATTACATCTCCCAGAAGCTGTGTCCGAATCAGGTGCATATTGTTGATGCGGTGTATGCCGGAACCTGGGTCCCTGCTGCACCCTACTTCCCCGCTGGCATGATCATAGCCGGCAAAGATGCTGTGGCGGTTGATGCCATTGGCACTGCGGTCATGAACCACAATCCCAGAAACATCGGCACAACCCGCCTGGCCGCTAAGCATGGCCTGGGGAAGATGGAATACGACGAGATCAAGGTCGTAGGCGTTCCTCTCGAGGAAGCGATCATTCAGGACTTCCCTCGCCATCCTTACAAGGCGCGTCTGTGGCCGTGGACGCCAACCATGTACGGAAAGGTCAGCAACTGGGATCAGTACTATCGACATGAGCTTTACGGGGTACCCAATTATCCGCGGTGGTAAACAGGTAAACCTGTAACTCCAAAGGAGGGGGGCAGTATTTGTTCCCCTCCTTTTTTCTGATGGGGTTTTCCTTCTGCCAGCATACATTGCGAGGATACAGAAGAGACAAAAAAAGATGATAGGAACTCAATACTCTGTGTTTCAACAAAGGTCTATCGTGGAGAAGGGAGGATCAGATGGCAGCTAATAGGCGACTGAAGAAGAGTGCGCTCTTTTGCGGGATGTTCCTGCTGGTCTTGATGGTTATGGGATGGGGAACGGGTATCTGTAGGACAGACAAGGCTGTACTCAAGGTGATCACCGATCCCGAGGGGGCAAAGGTGACTGTTGACACGGGAGAGGAAGGGATTACACCTTGCACCCTGGAGGTGCCCGAGGGACAGAGGCGCTTGAAGATCAAGAAACGGGCGTACGTCGCAGCACGTGTTGAGGTGGAGGTCTCATCGGCGGAGCCAACCGAGGTCGAAGTAAAACTGACGCCGCTTCCGACGACCATGCGAGATAGCAACCATCTATACTGCAATAACCGCCTTCTTCCCTGTGTTGCTTACCTCTTCTTACTATCTCCTAAGCCCTAGTGTTACCATATGGCTTGAAGATTCATTCAGGACTCTTTCTAGGGAAGGGGCTTGGGGGGCAATGCTGCTGGGGCATGGGCTGGTGCTCTTGAAAGCTGGACATCATCAAGGTGGAGACAAGGGGCGACAGGCACGTAATGATTGAAAGGAACAATAATACGATGGATGAAGAGGCCGCAAGATCGAAAAAGAAGAATGTGGTTTTTCAGCTCAAGAAGTTGGACTCTCTGTTCGTGGCATTCTCAGGGGGAGTGGATAGCACTTTTCTTTTGGCCTTGGCCCATGAAAGCTTGGGAGAAAAAGTGGTTGCGGTCACGGCAAGCTCGATCATACACCCGGCCCGGGAAAGGGAAGATGCCACCGAATTTGTCCGAGAAAAAGGCATTCGTCACATTATTTTTAACTCAGGGGAAATGAGCCTCCCGGAGTTTGTATCCAATGGAGCTGATCGTTGTTACCACTGCAAACGACACCTGCTTCAGGGTCTTTTTAAAATCGCAAGGGAGAATGGCAGCAAAAATGTGGCCCACGGCGCCAATGTGGATGACCTGAAGGATTACCGTCCGGGATTCAGGGCCGCCGATGAAGCAGGTGTGATGGCTCCTTTAGTTGATGCACAACTGAGTAAAGAGGAGATTCGTTTTCTGTCTAAAGAAATGGGCCTTTCAACGTGGGACGAGCCGCCTATGTCCTGTCTTGCCAGTAGGATCCCATACGGAAGCCCTATTACGGAAGAAAAATTAAGGATGGTTGAAGAAGCAGAGGCATTTCTTTTGGAACAGGGATTTAAGGAGGTCAGGGTCCGGCATCACGGGTCTGTGGCCAGGATAGAGGTAGGCAGCGCACAACAGAGTGACATCATGGGTGAGGGGCTCAGAAAGGCCATTGTTGATAAATTGCGTGAGGTGGGTTTTGATCATATTGCCGTGGATCTGGAGGGTTACATATCAGGGAAAATGAACCGAGCCCTGGGGAGAAGCCCGTAAAGATCCGCATCAGGGGCAGAGAGCAATATATGAAAGGAGCTACAGAGTTTATGGAAGACACGGCACAGAACCGTGGAATTATTTCAAACAGATCGGATCGAACCTGATAACCTTTGACCTGGAACAATATCCCATGGTAAACTCGAGCCACATCATTCGCTAACCAAGGACAGGGGAAATGGACATTAAATACCTAAGGAACTTACTGGAGCAGGTGCAAAGTGGCCGGATGGATCTGGACGCTGCCATGGATGAGCTCAAAAAGCTGCCTTTTCAAGATCTGGGCTATGCCAAGATCGACAACCACCGCCCCATCCGGAAAGGTGTCTCCGAGGTTATCTTTTGCCAGGGAAAGACCATTGAGCAGATCCAGGGCATTGTCAAGGCCATGTCCCAAAATCACTCCAACATCCTTGCTACCCGTGCCAGCCGTGAGGTATTTGAGGGGATCCAAAAGGTGGCAGGACAATGCCAGTACCACGAGAAGGCCCGAATTGTGGTGATCAGGCCCCAGGCGGTTGAAAAGGTGGGGAATATAGCTGTGGTGAGCGCTGGTACCTCCGACATCCCTGTTGCCGAAGAAGCTGCTGTTACTGCGGAGGCACTCGGAAATCGGGTGACCAGGATCTACGATGTTGGGGTGGCTGGAATTCACCGCCTTTTGGATGCCAGAGAGGATCTCTTTCAAGCCAATGTGGCCGTGGTTGTTGCTGGTATGGAAGGGGCCCTGGCCAGCGTGGTAGGAGGGCTGGTGGCCTGTCCAGTAGTAGGGGTTCCCACCAGTGTCGGTTATGGTGCCAGCTTCGGAGGTATAGCCGCACTGCTGACCATGCTCAATAGCTGTGCCTCTGGTGTATCTGTAGTTAATATCGATAATGGCTTTGGTGCAGGCTATCAGGCCAGCCTTATCAATAAGATTGCCGTAGGCAAGGCCCGGAAGGACCCTGTTGAGGAGCCGGTTGGAAGAAAGAGAAAACTGTCCTTGGCCAAGGTTTAGTGATTGTTAGCGTGTCAGTTCTGAGGGAAGCATGAAGGTTGCTTATTTTGACTGTTTTGCGGGGGCAAGCGGGGACATGATCCTGGGATCGCTTATAGATGCCGGTCTGGATGTCGAACAGCTCAAGAAGGAGTTGGGGAAGCTTTACCTGACCCATTACGATCTCGGAGCAAAGAAGGTTATCAAAAAGGGAATCGGCGGCACTCAGGCAGTAGTGACTGTGGATGAAGACCACCACGGCCACCATCATCACCATTTGAGTCATATCGAGGAAATCATAGACAAAAGTGCCCTGGAGAGATCGATAAAGCAGAAAGGCGTAAAGATCTTCAGGCGATTGGCTGAAGCTGAGGCTAAGGTTCACCGCACCACCATCGAGCATATCCATTTCCATGAAGTGGGTGCGATGGATGCCATTATTGATGTGATGGGTGCGGTGGCCGGGCTTGCCGCCCTGGGCATTGAAAGGGTTGATTGCTCACCCCTCCATGTGGGAACTGGGACAGTTGAGTGCTCCCATGGCACACTACCCGTGCCTGCGCCGGCCACTATAGAACTCATCAAGGGAAAACCTATTTATTCTACCGGGGTTAAGGGAGAGCTCCTTACACCCACGGGTGCAGCGATTCTGACAACTGTTTCCTCCAATTTTGGTCCCATGCCTGACATGACTTTGGAAAAAATCGGATATGGGGCGGGAACATCGGAGCCGGCCATCCCCAATCTGCTCAGAGTGGTCATCGGGGAAGCTCGGGATGAATTAGAAGGCTATCACATGGAACGCATAGCTGTGGTTGAAACCAATACCGATGAGATGAATCCCCAGGGGTGCGACAATCTTATCCAGAAGATTCTGGACATGGGTGCCCTGGATGTGTTTCTAGCCCCGGTTCAAATCAAGAAAAACCGGACCGGAACCTTGCTCACGGTCATTTGTCTGCCTGAGATGGTGGGGAAATTCTCTGATTTTCTTTTAAGGGAGACGGCTACAAAGGGATTGAGATGGCGGATGGATAATCGAATCAAGGCTCAGGGAGAAAAAAGGGTGGCCTAAACCAGATGTGCCACATTTCACAGGCTAATCTGATTTTAATGAATTACGTTTTTCGCAGACAAACTCATTCAGCTGACCTCTCTCCAGATCGAGATGGACTATAGTATGTCTGAAAATCTTCCCCCTCTTCAGGATGATTTTGAGGACCTCCATGGCCTGGAGAGCCGCGAAGATGGAAGGCGTTAGAGCGGGAACACCGAGAATGGCTTCCGGGCTCTTCGCATCATTTCCCTTTACCTCCTCATCTCCATAGAGACATTTAAGTCCCTCATCATCGGGAAAGATAGTCATCATCCACCCCTCGAAGCCAGCCAATGCGCCGTGTACCAAGGGGAGCCCTAGCTTCTTGGTTGTCCTTTCGAGCACAAATCGATCTGGAATATTGTCCAGCGCGTCTACAACAACGTCCGAGCCGACCAGTATTTCTGGTGCATTTAAGGGGTCAAGCCTCGTCTCATAGGGCGTTACTTTTATCCCCGGATTAATCGAAGCGACAACGTCAACCGCCACTTTGGATTTTGGCCTTCCTAGTGACTTTCTACTGCATAAGGCCTGGCGATTGAGATTGGTTTCATCAAAAAGGTCATGGTCTACCACGATCAAGTGCCCGATACCGACCCTTGCGAGTAACAAAATAACCTGCCCGCCCAAGCCCCCTACACCAACCACGGCCACCCTAGACTCTGCCAGCCTGAGTTGTTCTTGGACCGATATGAGCTCCCTGTTGCGGATATAGCGGTAGGGATTGATCCCAAGTCTCAAGGCCTCTGTGTACACTTCACGAACAGTGCGCCTAGATTCACCTCCTATTTTGAAGGCCTGATCATCATCCAGAACAAGCACCTCGCGTCCGGCTTGATCCGTGATGATTTTTGATCTAGTTTGTATCAGCTGATGGAGCTCTGTTTGTGTCATTTGACTCATCTTGACTTCCCCCTGTCTTCTATTTGTTCTCCAGGTATGCACGCCCTAGATTTTCCAAGGAGGGTAAAATAACTCCTTCCGTACAATTATTTTTTGATCACTACAAGGCAATTTACCTGAAAATCAGGAGGACGTCAAAGTCAGCTTTAACTCTTCGAAAGCTTTCCATTTTTCTTCCCCCCACCAAGGGGAGGAGAGATATGAAAAAACTATTTGAGCAAGGCACTCAAAACAGGGTATAATACGGACCCTGAGGCGCGTAGAAATATTCAGAGTGGTGTGCTTTGTTTGTCAATTGGGAGGTAGGGGAGATAAAGGAGGAATGAAAGTAAGATTAAATTTGTTCGCTTCTCTTGCATGCTATATGCCCAATAAAGCTAAAGGGAATTCTTGGACTGTGGAGATCAGTGAAGGAACCAGGGTCAAGGAACTTTTGGAACAATGTAAGATTCCCAAAGATACCGTCAAGCTGGTATTCTTGAATGGGGTTCATGCCAATGGCGATGAAATTCTGAATGATGGGGATAGGGTTGGTGTTTTTCCTCCTATTGGTGGGGGATAATTTAACGATATCAGATAGGATGAGCCCGCCGCATAGCATTCTCGTTGGAGTCAGCCTCGACCTCCAAAAGGATGTGCGTGCCTATCAATGTAACTTCTGAAAGTTTGTCCAGATCGCATTTTTTGCATCCACTCTGGCAGCTTTGCATCCTGACCAGAAATAATCTGGTCGTCTCCTAAACAAATCTGAGAAATTCTCCTTACTGTAGAAAGATGATTTAGCGAGAAAAGTAGAGGTATGATATAAGATAGGATAACCTTTCTGAGACAGACTTGGAAGAATTGGTGGAAATCTTAGAGAGAAAGGAGAGAAATCGATTTCTTTTGATACCGAAATAGATAAAAGAGAAATAGAGTACCAGAAGCAAAGGGCCAGGAAACTTAGACAATCTGCATGGTGGCAAAAGAAGGTATCTAAAGGGACTTGCTATTACTGCGGACGACAGGTTAATCCAGGGGAATTAACCATGGATCATATTGTTCCCCTTATTAGAGGCGGGAAAAGCAGTAAGGGTAATCTTGTGCCTGCCTGCAAGGATTGTAATAATAAAAAGAGGTATCTTTTGCCTATTGAATGGGATGAATATGTGAAAGGATTGGGTGTGAGGGGATCTTGAATTTTGATTTTTCAGAGAGCATTCCCACAGTAAGGGCAGAAGGTAAAATCGGGATCTATGTGTCTTTTACAGTGGGGGCATCTTCTTTCGCTTACTTTTTGCTCAACATTTACCCTATCGGCATGTTTATCAAGGACCGTCTTGCACTTCTCACAGATTAAGAATGGAGCCCCTTTCTTGACAGGAAAGAGGGGGATAAAGAATAGGCTCAAATAATGATCCACCCTTTTTTGAAAGACCTGGAAATGACCACACGCCGGGCAGGATCTGGCTTGCTTGTCAACAAGGATGGTTTTAGGTTGAATGCCTCCAATAAAGAAAAACATCAATGCCTTCCTTCTCTATTTCCCGCAAATAACGAGTTTCGATAACTGCAATCCTTCAAGCCGGGGTATTATAATTTTCCTATTCTTTCTGATTTTACCAAAGGAGTGAGATAAACGCGCGCTTACCAATATTCTTATCATGCCTTAACTCTCTCTTATACCCAAATGCCCACCCTTTTTACAACTATTTCCCTTTCATATTAACCACTCTAATGAATGGGGGTAAGTTCATAATTACCTTCAGTTTGTTCTGTTCTACCAAGCCGTATGTTGTGGCATGGGGCCATTTAGTACGTGGCAGAGTGTGCCCTGGCTCAAGACGTTACCGCATAGATACTTCACCCTTCCGGGCCGGTTGGGAAGTGGAGGGAAGACCTATGTTGTGCGCCTATCCATTCAGATGCCATCTCTAACTGCTGCAAGTGTTGCTGTGGCAGCATTGAAAATATGGTCAAATATGGCGCACCGTTTATTGCTTCGTCAGGGTACGGGTATGTCGCCCAACTGGAGGAGACGCAATGTGCGGCCTCCGGTAAAGGTTGACTGATAAACATGTGCACCTGGTTTGGCTGGCAAGGGCTGGCACGAGCGTGGCGGCAAGCACATTCGGAAAGCACCACGTCAGGCGGCCCTTTGAGCGCTAAATTCCGGGCTTCAGGATAGGGGATGATCTCCTCTAGGTCTTTCAAGGGGATTTCCTGATCATGCTTGACCTTCTCTGCCGTGTCTTGAAAAAGCTCCTTTTGCACGTCTTCAGAAGGGGGTTCATACGAGCTACCGGCGGATTATTTTGGAAGCACTGCCGAAGTTTGTCCGGAAAGGCCGGGCAGCTGTCCTCGGGAAACAGGCATGTCCCCACTATAGGGCAGCAGTGGAGGATTACGCAGGCACGGGTGCGGCTGCCTATGAACTCGAGGAGGCGGCGAACAGGCTGTTTTTGTTCCTGATTGTTCTCCTCCTCATCAAACAAAGTTGAGCAAGACAATTATTACACTTGGAGTAAAGAGCGAACCCATGCACGCTTTACCCAGAGAGCACAACCGCCTTCTGTTTCATTCAGTTGTTCATGGTTTTGCCGAATTGTCTTTAGAAATTCAGATTGTAATGCCTCTTTTAGTGAAGAATCTCTTAGATTTGTGTCAGAATATGGGGCAAAAGGACAAGGTTCGACATTACCCTCCGCACTGATGTGTACAAATCCCCGTCCGGCGGACAGGCAGCCGCCAATTTCCTCTTCATCTCCTGGAACGGCAATAAACAGAGCTGGAAACCGCGAACGAAGCGAATTCCGTAGGGTTAAGAGGCTGGCTCTTTGCTCATCTGTAAGAAGCCAGTCTTCGGTACCCTCTGAGACTGGCGTATACTCGACAAAAAAGAATAGTTTACACCCGAGACCAATTAAGTTCTCCACGAATTGCTCGTTAGTTATGGTAGCAAAGTTTGACCTTGTTACCGTCAAAGAGACGCTCCAAAAAATGCCTTGGCTCTTGAGGTTTCTTACTATCCTTTGCAGTCCTTCGTATACTCCTTTACCTCTACGCTCATCGGTATCTGCCTCGTAGCCCTCCAGGCTGATTACCGGTACGATATTTTTTTGTCCTTTTAGTTTCATAAGGATTTCTTCATTTATCAGCAAGCCGTTAGTAAATAACAGGAAAATAATTTCGGGAAAACCCTTAGTAATATCCAAAATTTCCTGGCGAACCAAGGGCTCGCCTCCGGCAATCACCAGGAAGTAAATTCCAAGTTCTTTTGCTTCGGCAACAATACTCCTTAATTTGTCCTGAGCCATCTCCTCCTTGGGCGATTGACGTAAAGCCTGGTGGTAACAGCCTCTGCAGCGAAGGTTACACCTGTTTGTGATACTGAAAATCATAATTGGCGGTATATGGATCCCTTGCTTCTCCCAATTCGACCTTACACGAGCCGCTTTCTTCTGCCACCTTACCGTTTTAAAGAAAAAATAGGCCTGTGATGGATTCGTAAGAGCTACTCGCAGGGCATCTTTAAAGAAAATATTTAAAGATTCATTAAGAACTTTGCGAAAGCCACTACCCTTTTTTTCTTCCTCTATGCCCACTAATGCTGACGAACTCTTGCTTGTCATTGTTAGATTCCCTTTCCCTGCGCTGCTCCCTTCTCCTCGGCAAGGGTCCCGAAGGCATCAGCCAGAACGACCCGATTGCCAGGGGCACCAGTTTGATAAACCAAGGAGTTATGCAGTTGATTCGGTTAGCCTCCTTGAGGGTGACAGTCCTCCTTCTACCATATAATGCGGTGCACCGCAGCAAGGCCCGATTTGGAGAAAATGATGACGGCCAGGGCAATGAAGGCCTCGCGATCCCCTGCTATTAGCGGGAGTTTGATGCCGGCGAGAACCGCAATGATGAGCAGCAGAGCTAGGGCACCAAGTACACCCACGAGGATAGCAATCGGGTGTGGCCAGTATGATTTTGTGTTGGGCAACCTGACACTGGTACACAACCTGACAAGAAATCCCATGACGGCCAAGGCAATGAAGGCCGCACGGTCTCCCGAAATGAATGGAACTTGTTTGCCAGTGAGGTGGGCAAACACGCGCAGCACCGCCACCCTAGTGCGCCTGCGACAATATACATCCCATTTATCAAAGTAGGACTCATGTTGACGATACAGCTCTCCTTCTCTATGTTCGCGGTATGATCCTCCTTCCTCATCCCTGTGCTCATAGCACACTGCTGACACTTAACACAATAAGAACGTATCAGACGTATCAGTTGAGCTAAAGTGCGATCATGGTACCGTTCAACTCTCGCCTTTACCATATAACAACTTGTGGATGATGTTTCGCCCAACGAGGATGAGCAGGATAGGGAAGACCGGCGGGTTACGCAAAAATGTCGAGTCGATATAATACAGCGTGTTAGGCGAGAAGCAAGAAAAGAGATAGAATACTCAGTGGAAGCCACGAGTAGGTTTGAAACCGTAGATAATCAGTGAAACGAGTATGCGCTAATTTTACGGATAAAGATTTAATGATGAAGCATATAAGATCAAGATACCTCGTGAAATTATACTTAATAAGGCCCAAATAAATGATAAGCATTCTTATTGATCATAGGTTACTCTTAACTGATAAAAGCTTGATGAACGTGTATGCCTCATGCCGTTGGAACTTTCAGATTTTTACCGTGGGGTTGATGCCTATACAATCAGTCGGAGATAATTCCGATAGTACAGGAATGTCTCTTGGGGCGTAAGGTTTTCACTTTGATGATGGATGGGGATTTATTTTCAAAGAGCAACTTGGTTGAGAGATGAAAAATCCCTTCTCCCTGCTTTTCGAGCTGAAAAACAGGGTTATTGTTTGAGAACCTGCACAAAAAAGGAAATATGAACAAATAATTTATCGAGAATTACGCTGGATTGCTGGATGCATTGTTAAGTTACTTTTTCTCTTGATGTTTCGCTCTGCAGCACCAATCCCTTTTTAATGCCAGAATTGCCAGCAAGGCTCCTAAGACCGTTAAAGCGATGGGAGCCCATGAAACATGCCACCACGCAAAAACAATGACTAAGACTGCAAAAAGAAGTCTACAATAACAGGCTACCATTTTGTCCTCCATAAGAGTTGTTAAAGGGGGTGAATCATAATCCACAACATACTTATTTAATGTCAAGATATTTTTTCATTAAATCAATTATTCAATTAGAGGTTGTATACTGTTTGGGAAATAGCGAAAAGTGGAAATCTCGATGTGCTAACAGAAGAGAGGAAATGGTTTGCTAAGGTTATGTTGAAACATCAGTTTGCACCTTTGATCTTTAGTGCGTTGAAGCATAAAAAGCACCGGATTTCGAACAATACGGATCATTATTGAAAAAGCATAGGGGTGGGAAATCAGAGAAGATATTCCTTTGTCCGGAAAGAGACTTTGATCCTCTGTTTCAGGGATAATTGCCCGGAGATACCCCAATAACCCATTAGAGATCATTAACTGTTTTCGGACTTCGAGAACTCATGAGGCTACTTAGCAATGATAAGGCCTTTAACTGAAAGGAAACCCTCCTTTATCAGTCCTCTAATGTTATGTTCTAGAGTTAATCTGTGGCTATTTCAAAGATAACCGTTCCCCCACCTGTAACCTCGCACGGGTCAAGGCACTGGAGATAGGCCCTGTCCTTTTTTGCTCCTGAAAGTCCCAGGGTCTGCGGTGGAATCCCTCTAGATAGCGCAACATAGTATGGCATAAGGGAGGCTAGTGAGTGCATACACACTGCAGAGCTATTCTTTGTATCAAGGATGTAGCCTTCTCGTAAAACTATTGAGTCTCCGAGACGGTAGACAGGGCATGTTCCTTTTATCTCCTTAACCCTAACGATTAGATCCATGGAAAACACTCCGATAAAGGTTTACCTCGTTTGAATCGGTCTTCCAGAAGCCGGATGATATAAACCACATTGTCACTTGAAGCAAATATGGGCCATGTGAAATTCTAACAGGGACTACCTTGACATGATTGGCTAACTAAAAGCAATATAAAACAGGTGACATTCCGATGACGGATATCGAGGCAAAGTACGTGGGTGGCATGGTTGGGAGCGCTCTCGGCGATGCGATTGGTGAGCTCGCATTCCACTACGTCAACAGAGAGGGTCTTCGTGCCCAACTAGACCGATTGAGGGAATTTCGCTACACAGACGATAGCGCCATGCCCATTGGCCTTGCCGAATCTATTCTAAAGAAGGGCTGTCTTGATCAACAAGACCTGGGAGAAACATTCAGATTCAACTTCGAGAAGGAGCCCTGGCGAGGCTATGCCTCAGGACCGCCAACTATATTCTCCATGGTAAAACGGCTAGGTATGACCTATGCTGAGGCAGCCAGGAGTCTATTTGGAGGTGCTGGCTCCTTTGGCAATGGCGCTGCCATGAGGATTGTTCCTGTAGGGCTCTTTTTTCACAACTCGCCTGATCTGTATGAAAAGGCATGTATTTCTGCCTCTGTCACGCATGCGCATCCCTTGGGTAAGGACGGTGCAGCAGTCCAAGCAAGAGCAGTCTCTCTTGCATTGAAACTTGACCCAAAGGACGCGTTTCCACGCAAGATATTTATGGATAGATTATTTGATTTTGCCAGGACCTCTGAGATGGAGCAGAAAATCCAACTTGTTCAAAAATTAATCAACGCCCAAGCCCCTCCATCCTTTGCAGTTGAGCAACTTGGTTGCACAGTAGCCGTTCATGAATCTCTACCTTTCGCACTTTACTGCTTTCTACGCCATCTCAAATCGTTTGAGGATTGTCTTTATTGTGCCGTTTTACATGGAGGAGACCGTGACACCCTCGGTGCCATGGCCTGCGCTGTCTCAGGCGTTTATTTAGGTATTGAGTCTATTCCTGAATCCTGGAGGCAGAAACTTGAAAATCAGTCGTACATTGAGGATCTGGCATTAGGGCTATCAGAGATTAGACCTCGGATGAGCTTCATTTGATCTTTGAAACCACATCCTGCATCAAAACATGGAATGTAGTGCTGATATGGGCTATATCCACGCCAAATAGCAGAAATCTCACACCCATATCCTTCAGTTTATTGGACTGCTCCACCGTCGGAGGATTGACGGCAGAGAGGACAGGTAACCCCTTCTTGTTTGCCCCTTCTACGACAGCGTCAAAGGCCTTAACGAGCTTTGGATGAGTGTAGTCATACAAGAGGTTAAGGCCGCAAGAGAGGGCATAGTCAGTTGGTCCGAAAGAGATAGCATCGATTCCGTCAACGGAAAGAATATCCTCCAAGTTTGACAAAAACTCCTTATCCTCCAGGAGCGGAATGACCATAGCCTCTTCATTGCTCTTTCTTATAAACTCCTCCCAATTGAAATCCCCGCATCGATATCTGGCAGACCTCACGGTTGGATCTGCACCGCGTACGCCTCTGAGAGGAAACCGGGCATATTTGACCGCCTTTTCAGCATCTTCCTTAGTGGCCACATGGGGAATGACCACACCCTGTGCGCCAGCCTCGAGGGCATTGCGAATGTAGTGCTCCCTGTTTTCTTTGACCCTGACTATGGGCACGATATCACTGGCTTCTGCAGCCCTGATGAGGTTCTCCAGGGTCATATCGCTCCCAATCGGGGCATGTTCTGTGTCGATAAAAACGAAATCGAAACCGGTGTAGCCCAATATTTCAACGAGGATTGGACTTCGGCTCATCACTGCCAGTCCGCAGACTACCTTGCCCTCTGAAAGGGCCCTTCTCAGTTGATTTTCTCTCACAGTAACTTCTCCTCTCTACGGTTTTTAGTAGGATCTCACGGTATTTCGCAGCCTTCCGACGCCCTCGACTTCCACCTCAACCACATCCCCTGGGTTCATCGGTCCAATCCCCTTTGGTGTTCCTGTGATAACAACATCGCCTGGGTAGAGCGTCATACATTGGGAAAGATAGTTGAGGATGTGCTGAACGCTGAAGACACTGTTCCTTGTGTTGTCATGCTGCATCAGCTTGCCATTTAAGTATGTCTTAACCTCCAGGTTGTTTGGATCAAGATTGGTGACCAGATAAGGCCCAAAGGCACTAAATGTATCGAATCCCTTGGCTAGGATAAGATCTGCAATGTTTTTGCTCACGATAGCCCTTTCTGTCACGTCGTTGAAGCACGAATATCCGAGGACGTGATCCAAGGTCTCATCTTCAGGCACATCCTTCATTTTGTCCTTGATCACAACCGCCAGCTCGCCCTCGTAGTCAACACGTTCGGCGCCTCGGGGAAGGATAATCGCATCTTCATGTCCAATGAGGGATGAAGGGGGTTTTAGGAAAAAATGTGGCTTTTCTGGAAGCCTTGCCCCGATCTCCTCTATATGTCCTCGGTAGTTCAATCCAATGCAGACAATCTTCGTAGGGATCACGGGTGGGAGGAGCTCCACATTTGCCAATCTACAGTGGACTGCGGTCTCCCTGTAGGTATCAAAAAGGGAGCCATCGAGAACCACTACCTCCTCTTCTTTAACCATGCCAAGGGATACATCCCCCTTGTATTCAAAACGTGCAAACTTCACCTGGACCTCCTCTCTACTTCACGGGTTTAAACGGGATGCCTTTTGTGACCAAGGGCAAGGCATCTAAGACGGAACTCGATGCCCTTCAATCGGCCAGCCATGCTGGGAGTTCCTCAAGCTTTTTCCCCACAAACTTGCAGGCATAAGGACATGTCTCGCAGGTGCCTTTAAATCCCTTTAAGGTCGGCTCCCCCTTGATTGATTCGACGATAGAGATTGCGTTTCTGACGTTCGCCTCCTCCCCCTTAATCACCAAGGTTACTGCACCGGCCGATTCACCAACCCCACCAGATGCAACGTGTTTTGCCTCCACATCGGCCAGTATCTTGAGCGCCTCTATCTCCGTAACAACGATTCCATTTGGAATGCAGAATATGCCGAAGTCGGCCCCAATTGTATAATCAAGTGTCTTGGCGCCTGCCCAGGCTGATGCCTCTTTGACCGATGCTACCATCTTCTCCAGACCTACGGGAAAGATATACTTCACCCCCTGTGAGGTGGCAGTACCGTAAGTCGCCCCCATTGTTCCGCCGTCAAAACCAGATGAGACGACACCGACATTTCCTTCAGGGTCTATTGCATTTGCCCCCTTGATGAGCACGGTTTCTATATGAAAGTCCTGTAGGGCTTCAGGAAGGGTTTTTGAGGATCTTTCCCCCTTGTAGAGGATGATGGGGAAGGGGGCTCGCTTATCGGCATCAGTCACGCAGAAGAGCCTGTGGGTGTTGGTGCCTGCAGCAAATTTTTGAGGCTCAAGGTCTCTCATCCCAAGAAGCTCTTGAGCTATATAGCCGTTTGTTGTCCCACCGTTGAGGATGATGTAGGCCTTCTTTTTTGCGATCTTGATCTCTTCCATCTGAACGACAGCCTTAGCGATCAGTCTCCTCGACTCTACCGGTATCAGGGTGAATGCTGCTTTCATCTAAACACCTCCTTTTTCATTCTATGCAGGTACAAAACCAGCTTGTGGATTTACATAATTCCTTGCTTCTAAGACGTCAACGCCGAAATGCCCACAGGTCGTTTTCGGGATGGGCAACAATGCGTCAGATGCTGAGCTAGGCATTAGCAATGAGTTCCATGCCCTTACCGAAGGCCTTGATATTCGCATCTAATAGCTTTCCCGGGAAGCGTTCCTCAAGAATGGGGATCATTGTTTCTTTACTAATTGGCAAGACCTCTGCCCCTACCAGTGAGCCCAGCAGTATTATATTTGTGTATATGGGATTTCCCATTTTCAATGCCTCTTCAGTGGCGTTAACAAATTTGGTTTTGGATGATAACTTCGTGATTGCCTGCTTAACCTTATCCAGGTCGGGATACGTCGCGCCGCCAGAGGGATATATCGGTCTTGGGTTTACGATAACAACGACATGAGGGTTGCCAAACTCGCCCAAGGCTCGAAGTGTTTCAACTGGTTCCATACCAAGGATCACATCAGCTTTTCCATCAAGGGTTACTGAGCTATACAGGGTCTTCTTTGAGATTTTTATATGGCTTGTAACGGATCCACCGCGCTGGCTCACACCGAAGGTATCCGCGACGCTTACCATGAAGCCCTCATTTAGTAGAGCCGCCCCAACAAATGCGGACAGCAGTACGTTGCCCTGACCGCCAACACCGGATATGATAAGGTTAAACGGTTCCTTTCGTAATGTCTTTCTACTCATCAGATGCCTCTTCCCTAATAATCGCACTGGAGGGACATATATCCGCACACAGTCCGCATCCCACGCAAAGGGCCTCGTCTATCGCAGCCTTACTGATTTCCCTATCTACCATCAGCCCAGGACATCCTAATATCCTGGTGCAGAGGTTGTCACACCCACACGTATCGCCCAGACACCTTTCCCTATCGACGTACATCCTATATTTATTCGAAATTTTCCTTCTGGCCTTTACCAACTGGCACATGTGTCGCATTATTATCACCCTGGTACCGCCGTCTTTCTTGATCATGCTCAGCAGGGCTTTGGTAGTATCCTCAAGGTCGAAGGGATCACAGACTCTAACATCTGCACCCATCGCCCGGCAGACGGCCTCCATGTCTACCACTTTTGCCGGGTCCCCTGTAGCAAGCAGCCCGGTACCGGGATGGGGTTGGAAACCGGTCATAGCGGTGGCACTGTTATCAAGGATGAGAAGGATAAAGCTAGAATTGTTGTAGACGCCATTGACCAGGGCCGGCAGAACGGCATGGTAAAAAGTTGAATCACCGGTCATGGCGAGTACAGGTTGATCAAAGCCGAACTGTCTTAAGTTCCCCAATCCATTCGCCACACCGGCCCCTGATCCCATGGCGTGCATTGTCCTTGACTGGAAGAAGCCCGGACCAGTGAAACCCATGGCGTAACAGCCGATGTCGCCGCACACAAAACCTTTACGCCCGTCCAGCTGAAGGGCCTTTTTCACCGCCCAAAACGTAGCCCGATGAGGGCAGCCAGCGCACATGTTAATGGGGCGATGAGGTACAATTTGAATTGCCTTCTTAGCCTCTTCATCGTAGGAGAGGTCTCGTGCTTGGTAGGTAGTGCCCAATATATCCACCAATGCGTCAATGACCAGGTTTGTGCTCTGTTCGTTATAGGGCGCTAAATGTCCGGACCGTTTACCATAAAAGGTGAGGTCGCACGTAGCTGGGAGCAAACTGGCGGCCAATTCCATAACGTTTCGTTCCACAAAGGGGTCCATCTCTTCAACGAATAGAACTGTCTTTGTGGTACTCAGATGTTTGGCTACGAGTTTCTCTGGAAGGGGCCAGGTGGTACCCAGTTTTAAGATTCCCACCCATTCACCAGCCTTCAATTCATCCACGGCCTCAGTGCAGTAAGATGTGCAGGCGCCACAGGTTATAATCAGTAGCTCTGGATGCTCCGGCCCCATGTATTGATTGAAGGTAGATCTCTCAAAGATTTCTCGCGCCTTCTCCAGTTTTTCGTGTAATGGTTTGTGAAAAATGGGAAATGGCCCTGATGTAAATTTGCTCTTTTTGGGGTTATACATATCCCATAGATCGGGGAAAAAGGCCTTTTTTTCTTTCTTTTCGGGCAGCTCACCAAGCACCACATTACTTTTGGTGTAAGAAATACGGGTTACCCCCCGAACGAAGGTTACGAGGTTTACCGCCTCAGAAACCTCGTAGGCCCATTTTATCATTTCCTTGGCCTCTTGGGCGCTGCTTGGCTCCAAGAGGGGATTGTCCAGCCATTTGGTTATAGTCCTCGAGTCCTCTTCATTGTTGCTCGTCATACCACCCGGGTCATCAGAGATAAAGACCACCATTCCAGCATCTCCTACGCCGGTCATATTGGCATTGACTAAGAAGTCGGCGGCAACATTTGCGCCATTCTGTTTCATGGCACAAAAAGAACGTATGCCAGCAAAAGATGCACCGCCAGCTACCTCCATAGCCACTTTCTCATTTACAGACCACTCTGCATGGATATTCATTTGTTTGGCAACACCTGCTATGGTAGTGAGGACCTCTGATGAGGGACTTCCGGGATAGGCGGCCGCAACCCCTATGCCAGCCTCGATCGCACCTCGGGCTACGGCTTCATTACCCATCAAAAGCACAATAGCTCCAGGCTTATTCATCGCTATGCTTGCCATTGTTCTACTGCTTCTGCGTGTTTTGGGAGGTTTTAATTTATTAACCTTCTGAGAGTTTATCAGCAATACCCTCAGAAAGACCACCCACGTATAGGAGATCCTTTTTGTCGCCGGTTTTGTCGGTAATATTCTTAAATGCTGTTTTCTTCCTCTTGAGCGCCATCGTTTTTAGGTGAGCCAGTCTTTGCCCAGGCAGGGCCTGGGTTTCGAGGATTCCCTTTGCTTTGGCCAACTTCACAAGATCGGAACCTGTTTTTGTGCGGACAATGACAGTATTCCACCCTGGAAATCTGGATCCTGCAGAGCCAATGGAAATATCTGAAAACTCCGCTGTCATATCCCAGCAATACTGACAGGCCGGATTAATGTATGGTCTAATGTCGTCGAGGGACACTGATTTTGTGTCAGATTTCGTATACACATCGAAGGTATAGTGTGGGGTGTGTGGAATATCGAATTTAACCGCCTGTGACGGATCACAAAGCTCCTTGAGATAAGGATGAAAAATATCTGGACGCAGTGCCCAACCACAAAACAGGCCCAAGGTCAATTTGATATTGTCAGGATTTGCACTGTTCTTAGCCGGGTCGCTTTTTATCTTGCCCAGGGCCTCGACTTGACAGCCCAAGCCAACAATTGCCACTTTTTCGGTGTTCTCTTTGGGAATGCTTCTATAGGCTTCGAGTGCGAAGCTGGCCTCGTAACTCGAGCCAGCGCACTCAAGCAATTCCGCTCTGCTTCGAGCCAGATAACCGCGTGCAATTTTTTCTTCATCCATCTTCGTGCAGACTGCAACGTCGATCATTTCCTCTTCCAGTGCCAGGGCAAGCAGCGTTGTTACGGTTCCACCGTCTTGCCCCTTTTCTTTAATCTCCGCGTCTTTGGATTTGACCATATGTATATCTAAAGCGTGGCCAACTTCCCCATCACCGTAAGGAACCCCAAAGATCTTCTCACTTACTGCGTTCATGTTCGTATGAGCCCTTGGACAGTGCTTGTAGCAATGGCCGTCTGCAATAGTGCACTTATCCAGCACCACGATCCTTCCCTCGTAGGCAACAATATAGGGACAGGCGGTAACACATGCTCCGCATCCAGTGCATAGCCCTTGATCTATGACTTCTTCGAATAGTTCTCGTGCCCCTTTTCTATAATTCGACATAAGTCTGTCCCTTTCCGCAATCCTCTTAGAATTCTCGAAGTGATTCAATGAGGACGTGATGCCCCGGGGTTAAATTTGGTACTATGTATGTATGATGTGGAGGCCGTTGTCAATAAAAAGAGTTACTATTCTTAAGCTCAGGATGGATCTGCTAGGAATTGGGTGATTTGGCTGGATGCTGTAACTTAGGTGCTGTTTAAATCTTAGGATTCATTTCATGCAATTCTTTAATAAGGGCTGGAACAATCTGATTAACATCGCCGATAATACCGTAATCAGCAAAATTAAAGATATCTGCCTTTGGATTGATGTTTATGGCTACGATAAGCTCACTATGTATCATTCCGGCAGAGTGCTGTATTGCCCCTGAAACTCCACAGCCAATATAGAGCCTGGGTCTGATTGTCTTTCCCGTCTGGCCGACCTGATAGTCCTTGGAAATCCAGCCCGCATCTACCGGGAGGCTTGTTGCCCCTACTTTGGCTCTCAGTACATCAGCGAGTTCCTTTACCATTTCAAATCCTTTTACATCACCAAGGCCCATACCTCCAACTACGACCTTATCTGCCTCTTCTAAAGATGTCCCGCCCGAGGATGACCTGACGGTGTCAAGGACCGTAATCCTAATATCCTCCTCCTTTAGATTGAGGTCTACGCAAATCAGCTCCCCTTTCCTTTTCCTATCCTGAGCCTTTAATTCCATAACACCTGGCCTAACTGTTGCCATCTGGGGTCTCTGGAAAGGGCAGATGAAATCTGCCATGAGATTCCTGCCAAAGAAAGGCTTGGTTGCCACAATCAGTCTCATCTCTTTATCAATATGGAGTTCTGTGCAGTCCGCTGTACATCCTGTTTCCAGCCTTGCTGATATCCTCGGTGCCAAATCTCTCCCTATGCACGTTGCTCCAATCAACAGTATCTCCGGCCTTTTCCTCAAAACCTGTTCCACAATAATATCCGTGTAAACCTCGGTCCGGTAATCTCTAGCAAGAGGATCATCTGCTATGATAACCCTGTCAGCTCCATAATAGATTAGCTCTTCTGGTATTCCTGACACACCTTCACCCACAAGGATAGCTGTGACATCCACGCCGAGTTCCTCTGCTAGGGTACGCCCCTTTCCCAATAGTTCGAGGGAGACCCTCACCGGATTTCCATTTCTCTGCTCGATAAATACCCATAATCCTCTATATTCTTTCAATTCGTCGGGTGACATATACACCTCAAAGCAGACCTTTTCGTTTCAATATCTGAATCAGCTCCTTGGCTGCCTCATCTGGTCCCCCTTCCAATATGGTAACCTCCCCCTTTTTTACCTTTTTGCTGTAAAGCTTTCTGGATCGAGTTGGGGAGCCCTTTAGCCCAAAGTGTTCTGTATGACCTCCGAGATCTTCTCCCGCCCATACCTGTACCTCTTTGTCCCTGTATGCCTCTATGATACTGTCCATAGCAGGGATTCTTGGTCGATTGATTTCTCTGTCAACCGTTATTAGAGCAGGAGGGCAGGTCTCCAAGATTCTAAAGCCATTTTCAAGCTTTTGTTTTATCTTAACGGCATTCCTATTCACTGTAATCTCTATTGCACAAGTTAGTTGCGGCAGATTCAGTAATTCTGCAAGCTGGGGACCTACCTGGGCCGTCATACCATCCGATGACTCTTTACCACAAAGGATGAGGTCGAACCGGGCTATTTTTTCCAAGGCAAGGCCTAAGGCATAGGAGGTGGATAAGGTATCGGCCCCGGCAAAAAGGCTATCACTTAGCAATATTCCCCTATCAATCCCCATGCTCAATGCCTCTCTGAGTGCCTCCTCTGCCTGGGGAGGGCCCATTGAAAGCGCAGTAATAAAACCTCCATGTTTTTCTCTCAGCTCAAGCGCAGCCTCAAGGGCATTCTTATCATTAGGATTTAAGATGCCCGGGACGCCTTCCCTGATAAGGGAACCCGTCTGAGGGTCCCAACCTATGTCGGTTGTTTCCGGCACCTGTTTGATACAGACCACTATATCCATTTTCTTATCTCTCTAGATCTGCGAGAAAATCATAAATTCGAATATCGAAATTCGAAACAAATTCGAATGACCAAAATTCCAATGCTCTAAGCCAAGAAGCATTTTCCCAGTGAAAGAAGGTCTTTGATTGTTTCCAATTTTGAACATTTGGGTTTTGATATTGTTTAGGATTTAGAATTTTGGGTTTCGAATATTAAAGCAGCAGAGCATGATTTAACCGTAACATTTGACATAAATTTTAAGATCTTGGCTCATAGAAACAGCTAGAGGGAGTGCTTAGATTCCTTTTGAACGGGCCAAGGCTGAACCAACGATTGTCTTTTGAATCTCGGTACTTGTGGCGGTAATACCTGCATGGGCAATAGTTCTATAGAGCCTTTCTATCTTGTAGTCCTTGCAGTAGCCATAAGAGCCATGTATCTGCAAGGCCTTTCTGGCAACCTCCTGTATAGTCGGGACAACAAAAAGCTTTAGCGCAGCCGAGTCTAGCTGGATATCAGTACCTTCATCCTGCTTGGAGGCTAGCCTATATGTCCACCATCTGCAGGCCTCTATTGAGGCGTGCATCTCGGCCAGCATCCACTGGAATCCCTGCATAGCGGTCATTGGCCTGCCCCTGGCTGTCCTCTCTCTTGCAAATTTCAGAGATTCATTGAGGCATTCCTGCGCCATGCCGACCATAAAGGCCATTTGTTGAACCTTCTCACCGGCAATCCACCTGAGCAGGATATGAAAACCATCGCCTTTCTTGCCAAGGATGTTTTCTTTTGGCACCCTTACATCCTTTAGAAAGACATCTACCAAACCCTGACCACCGAGGCCCATAAGACCATATGGTTTAGACCAGGTGTAACCCGTAGAGCCTTTGTTTACCATAAATGCGGTGATTTTTTCCGTTTCATCCTTTGCATAAAAAACTCCGTATCCTTTCTTATGTCCATTGGTAATGAATCTCTTTGTTCCATTTAATACAAAGTAATCTCCGTCTGGGATAGCAATTGTGGTAATCGCGGTGGGATCTGATCCAGTTCCTGGTTCAGTAAATGCCATCGCTGCGTAACTTGATCCATCGCAGAGAGGAGGGATAAATCTTTTCCTTATATCCTCTGAACCCCAATGATAGATAGTTTCCGCAACACTGTTGTTCAAGACCATGGCATAGATGGCCGCCGACCCTGTTTTTGCCAGTTCCTCAGTAATCAAGATTACATTGAGGGCACTTGACCCAATGCCACCGTATTCCTTTGGGATCATCATGCCCAGCATTCTTGCCTTAGCGAACCTTTGCAGGAGATCATCTGGAAGAGTGTTTTCTTCCTCTATCTTGGCCGCAATTGGCTCAATTTCCTGCTCGGCAAAATCCCGAGCCGCCTTGACCATCATCTTACTTTCACCTGATAGGGTAAAATCCATTCCTACCTCCTTTCTTTGACAGGGTTGCCAAAAGCAGCCCGATCACAGCTCCAAAACATAGCGCCTTTGTGGCACTATAATCCTACGATTACCAAACTAACGACATTCATCTGTGGAAACCCACCTAGGTTATGGGTAAGACCGACCTTAGGATCCCTGATTTGCCTTTCGCCGGCCCTTCCTTGAAGTTGCTGGTACATCTCATATAGCATCCTCAGTCCGGAGGCCGCGATGGGATGACCAAAGCATTTCAGGCCGCCGTCTGGCTGTGAGGGTATCCTGCCTTCTATTGTAAAAAAGCCATCTTCAATATCCTTTCTCGCCTTTCCCCTGGGTGATATCCCTAAATCCTCGTAAGTAACGAGCTCGGTGATGGAAAAGCAATCATGCACTTCCATCATGCTTATCTCTTCCCTTGGATTTTTTATGCCCGCCTCTTCGTAGGCCCTGACAGCTGTTCTGCCTGTAGCCTCAACATAGGTACCATCCCATTTGGTGTACCCTAATTCCTCTCCGGAACTGATCCCGATCTGAAGTGCCTTTATTAATACGGGATCAGGTCTGAAATCTTTGGCCATGTCAACCCTGCACACAATAGCCGCTGCTGCCCCATCGCTCACACCACAGCAGTCAAAAAGACCAAGGGGGGAGGCAATTATAGGGGCCTTCATTACATCTTCTTCTGTTATAATCCTTTGGAGGTGCGCCTTTGGGTTTTTCGCACCGTTCCTATGACTGTTGACCGATATCTTGGCCAGGACTCTCTTGCCTTCCTCGATTGTCATACCGTACTTGGAGAAATACCTGTTAGCCATCATTGCGAATACACCAGGGGCGCTTATACTCGGGAAAATTACCCTGTTCTTTGTGCCATAGCTCATGTTAATCTCTGGAAGCCCACCATATCCTGTATCTTTGAGCTTCTCTGCTCCAAGGGCCAAGGCAATATCATAGGCACCAGAGGCAACCCCATAAACTGCACCCCTTAATGCCTCAGAACCACTGGCGCAAAGGTTCTCAACCCTGGTTACTGCTATAAATGGTAGCTTCAAGGTCCTGCTCAACGGTAGAGCTGACTTCCCAACATTGAATTCATCATAACAAGAGCCATACCAGGCGGCCTGAATATCCTTTTTCTCTATCCCTGCATCCCCAAGGGCCTCAGTAAATGCCTCAACGATCAGATCCTCAGACCCCTTGTCCCAATGTTCCCCAAATTTGGTGCAGCCCATTCCTATGATAGCTACTTTATCCTTTATACCCTGCCCCATCTTTATCTCCTTACCTAATTATAGGTTAGAATCTGAGAGGTACTGTTTTCCAAAAATAGCCAACAATACCACCTTTTTCATCAACGTATCTTCTCCTAAAACTCATCTCAACGGGCATACCGATCTCCATTGATTCAAGATCACAATCCGTAACATCAAACCAGTACCTGCCACCTCCATCAAAATCAATAACCGCATATATCCCCGGCGGATCGGGTGTAAAGGCCAGGAGATCGGCAGTAAAGCTAAAGACCTCCCCTTTCTTATCAGAAAACCTGTAGGGCTGCATCTCATCAATTGCCCCGCAGTCAGGATTAACGCATACCCTTTGCGCAGGATATTGTGGTGTTCCGCATTTTTTGCACCGGGTCCCGCACAGGCCTAATATCTCTCTCCTGTCTCTCCATATCAAAGACAGGGCAGTGTAAGGTATGGCTTCACCCCTGATTCCTCCTTCTGGTGAAATAAGATTCCTAAACGCAAGATATTTCTCATAACTCGTAAGCTCCCTTTTTGACTCTAAATACCTTTTAAGGCCTTTCTTTTGACCCTTTACCTTTTCTATCTCTTCTGTCACTTGGAATAAGACGGCGTCACTCCCATTACCAAACCCGGCTACAATCACCTTGTCTCCAGGTTTTGATGCTTCAAGTGCCGAGATCAATATCATCAAGGGGTACGCTGTGCCAGTATTTCCCATAACACTCATCAGGTGATCCTGAATCTGATCTGATTCAAAGCCCATTCTTTTGCATAGTGACGCATGGTCCCTGGGATACAGTCCAGGGAAGATCACCTTAGCTATATCCTTTGGGTAGAGATTACACTTAGAAAGAAGCCCTGAGATGGCCTCTGGTATGAATTTTCTATAGCCCTCCTCCCTTCCAAATCTATCCTCCCAGGACCTGTCAGTCTTGTCACCCTCTGCCCTCCAATGATCAGGAAAATCATAGGATACACTGTAGGAGCCTTCGCAGCTTGCAATTACCCCTCCGTTTCCTAACAACAGGGATGCCGCACCATCGCCAAAACTAAGTTCTTGAGAACTGCCGGGTTTACCTACCCTGACATCTGATGCACATAAGAGGATACTATTGGCTGAGCCAGCGCCAATACAATCAATTGCGGCAATTAATGCAGATGTACCCGCACTGGTGGAGTCGGTAAAATCCGCCGTTCTGATCTGGCTCTTCAGGTCTAAGGTGGTTCCTATTATATCAGCACACCTTCTTTCCTTGAATGGTGATGTAGTTGTAGCAAGGTAGAGACCATCCACATAATCCCTGTCATGTCCCTCCAAACAGTTCATGGCAGCGGCAACGGCCATGGTTATACTGTCTTCATCAAAATTGGCTACACACTTTTCTCCCCCCATATATGTAGCCTGATGGAGCCAGCCCATGCCCTTGAAGATAATGTCCCTGTTTATCCTGTTTAAAGGCAGATAACCACCGTAAGAGACAATACCTTTCATCTTAATTGACCTCCTTTCTTATTACCAATTTAGGTATGGTTCTCATATTTCTCTCTTTGCGTAACATATGCTATTTTATATAGATATAGCCTGTAATGCCATAAGTATTTTGAACCACTACACCCTCAAACTGCCGCACCTGCAAAGGATTAAGCCATGAAATGGTCTTTTTTCTGATGCCTTAAGTAATAGGCCGAAAAGGATGGTTGGATAAGGGAAATGAATGTAAAAGAGAGAGAACTACTCGCTACAATTCTCAATAAGGTCCGCCCTTGATAAATATTAAAGGGTCTCCTTAAGGCATTTTGAAGACATAGCTAAGCTGACCATTTGGAAGGGTATCGACCTCCGTTTTTAACTCCATCCCCACATTCAAATCTTCATAGGGTATATCCTTTGATATCTTACCAAAGACCTTATATTCACCATAATCCAGGAGGGCAATAGTATAAGGAAGGTCATCCTCAAATCCGGCCGGCCCATAGTTTAATTGACTAAAGCTTAGCAGTCTTCCGGTACCGGAAACCTCAAACCATTCCGTATCACTACGTAGGCACCTGCAACAATCCGATCTCGGAGGAAAGTAGATGGCCCCACACTCCTTACATCTGGTACCCATGACCTTGCCCTCCTCGAGATAGCCTATGAAATCATTCGCCTTGGTGATAGCCGTAAAGCTTATTCTACCAAATCTTTTAAATCTATCATCCGCCTCCTTTTTAGCCACTCCCTCACCTCCCCAATATGGTCACATTTCCATAGAGACCGACACCACCAATATTGTGGACTAAACCAATCTCCGGATTTTTGACCTGCATCTCCCCACCCTCTCTCTTCAGTTGAAGTACTATTGTCCTAATCTGTGAACCTCCTGTTGCCCCAATGGGATGTCCTTTAGATAAAAGGCCACCGTCTATGTTAACAGGGATACTTCCCTCTCTATAAGTCTCCTTAGATGTGATCAGATCCCTTCCTTCACCAGGCTTAGCAAACCCTAAGTCCTCATATGCCATCAGCTCGGCAATAGTGAAGCAGTCGTGTACCTCGGCCACATCAATATCTCTTGGGGTAACTCCGGCCATTTTATATGCCTGTTTTCCTGCCTCAATACCCACGCTCAATCCAGTCAAAAGGTCCCTGCCTGCCATATTAACCGCCTCAGAGGCGGCCCCGAGGCCGAGTATCCAGACAGGCTTATCACACATGGCCTTAGCATTTTCCTCATTTGCTACAACGATACAGGAACTACCGTCTGCGTTCGCACAGCAATCTCCAACCCTTAAAGGCTTAGCGACGGTAGTAGACATATTGCTTTCAGGATCAGTGAACATATCAAGGGTTACAGGCCTTCTATAGACGGCCTTCTGATTCATCTGACCATAAGTAGCTGCCTTAACCCGTATTCTAGCCAGATCTTCCTGTGTTGTTCCATAGCGAGCCATATGGGCTCGAGCATACATAGCATAATAGGCTGGCATCATAGTGCCAAAAGGGGATTCCCACTGAATATCAGCCCCTCTTCCCATCCTCTCCTGGGACTCGCTAGATGAGATTTCTGACATCTTCTGGAAGCCTATAACAGCAATAACATCATGTAGGCCTGATTTAATCATGGAATAGGCCATCCTTAAGGCAGTACTGCTTGAAGAACAGATGGATTCAACACAAAATGTAGGCTGAGGGATAAGGCCAAGATATTCAGCAATCACCCCGGCGGGAGATCTTTGCTTATCGTATTCAGGGGCAGATGCGATTATAGAGGCATCAATATCTTTTATCTGTATCCTTGCATCCTCCATGGCCTCCTTAAACCCTTCAAAGGCAAGTTCCCTGATCGAGCCTGGGTATCCCCTTACAAAATTGCTCTGCCCAACACCAATAATTCCAACCCTTCCCACAAGTATTCCTTTCCTTTAACCTTATCTAGTTCTCCACTTTGTGACTGTTGGACGCCCCTGGAGCCCCGCATCCGGTAGGTGAAATCCTGAAGCTCTGGTCACGTCACTGTTGGCGCATCTGTGAAGGTGGGTCACATGAAGGAAATTCGCACAGTCCCATGAAGACATCACTGATGAACGCTTACAAAGAGGAATTTCATCCTCCAGCTTTAAATCTTAGCGGATTTTCTGTAGTCAGCAAGAAATATAAGCTGAGGGCCATAACGGTCTGACCGTGGTTTATCTCTCTACTGCGGATCATCTCCGGAATCCTTTGGAGCTCTACTAAATATACCTCTATATCCTCTGCCGGATCAATGCTAGGTTCAGCTATCCTTTTTACTCCCCTCGCCAGATAAGTCAGCCCAACATTATTCAGGACTGCAGGCTGTGGATAAATCCTTGTTAGAAGAGAAAGATCCCCTGCACTATATCCAGTCTCTTCTAAGAGTTCTCTCCTGGCAGTTTTTTCTGGGCTGAGATCAGCCTTATCTATTAATCCGCCGGGTAATTCCAAAAAGATGCGGGCACAACCGTGCCTGTATTGTCTGATCATGACGATTTGATCATCACGCGTAATAGGTATAATCTGAACCCAGTTTGGAAAATCAATAACATAGAAATTGTGCTCCTGGCCTGTCCTTGGAGAACGACAGCGATTTATCCTAATACAAAAAAGGCCCATATCAGGCCCCTTAGTTGATTCGATTATCGGCCATGGATTTATCATGGGGGGTTACCTTCTTAATCAACTCCCATATCAGATCAAGGCGAGCGAGTAGCCTCAGAAAGTCTTTAGGGCATTAATGTGCCCTTTTAAACCATTTTTTGCAAATTGACAAGCTCTGAGTATTGATGATATAGAAAAAATCACTTATCAGCAAGGAGACTGCCATGGAATCAGACAGAGCAAAGAGGCTTGTCCTGTGGTTTGATGAGATCACTATAGGTGAT
>Ga0209979_1000434_pt1 | contig 57468 bp, 50 predicted proteins | sample AnhtaG_FD_183114 | JGI IMG/M metagenome (GOLD analysis project Ga0209979, IMG submission 183114) | Deep subsurface microbial communities from Anholt, Denmark to uncover new lineages of life (NeLLi) - Anholt_01485 metaG (SPAdes) (version 2) | ecosystem: Environmental > Aquatic > Marine > Oceanic... | reverse complement strand
TCCCGCCTCCGCGGGAATGACGATTGAGTGTAAGTGTCTGTCATTCCTGCACCTGCTACCCGCCTTCGCGGGCACAAGCTTCGCAGGTGTAAACTTGTCCCCGCGAAAGCGGGGAGCAGGAATCCAGTGATTAGTCACAAATATAATCTACCCCCAATTATTGAGAACTTACGATTTTTTCTGATAAAGAACTAAAAGGAATGGAATTGACTAAAGAAGAATATGAACTTATATGGAATATCGGCAGTATCCTTGCCTCATTAAAACGTTTTCCAGATAATATAATGAAAAAAATTACATCCGGGACAGATGAGAGGATGGATATCATCGCAGATGTTCATACGGATTTGAATACAAAAAAAGTTCTGGAAGAAGGTGTTGGTTCTCCGTTTAATATCTATGTGATCATCAAGGATGTGAAAGGTTATAGGCTATGTCACGGATCTGTGTTTTCCTACTATGAATTCAAGCATCCGATGCATGATCGCTTAACGGATGAAAAGTGGCAAGAGATGGGAGAGAAGAATAAGAGACCGGATAAGCCTGAATGGATTAAACCAGGTGCTTGTGTCATCGATGTGGGCGTCAATAAAGTGGGGGAAAAGATCAGTAAAAAGACAGGAAAAAAAGTGGCCATCCTTAAAGGCGATGTGGATTTTGATGCAACCAAGGAAATTGCAGGATGGATCACTCCGGTGCCAGGAGGAGCAGGTCCCATGACCATCACCATGCTTATGAGAAATACCCTAAATTCTTTGAAGTTCAAGCTGGGGATAAAATAAAAGAAAGAGCTAAATAGAGCCTTTTTCTCTTTCACTTGTAAGTTGCAACGCCAATTTGGATTAATGTCGGCAGTTCTGTTGACATTTTTCTGAAAAAGCCTTAATATGAGTAAAAAGATTATAGATAGTATTTATTCCCTGAGAAGGTAGCTGCTTCAGTACTTTTTATTTAGAAGCAAGTGTGTAGAAAAGAGACAAATTTAAACTCCGTAAAAAACTAGAATATTAACCTCTTCTGTTAATGCCTTCTTTTCTTAAATCCTGCTCATTTTTACGAAGGGAAAACATGCAGGTAAAATTACTCATGGAGCAAGAACAGACCAAAAGTTTTATATCATATAAGTGCTAACCCTTGCAGAAGCAATCGCCATTCCAGGGATTAGAAAATGTATCAGAAAGGAGGTTGATACAGAATGGAAGTGCTTATCATCGCTGCTGGAAGAGGGAGCAGATTAAATTATCGCTTTTCTCCAAAACCCTTGGTTCCAATTTTTGGACTTTGTCTGATTGAACGCATAATCTTGAGAGCCAAATTAGTCGGCATTACCAGTTTTAAAATTGTGGTTGGTTATAAAGCCGAACAAATTATGAAAAAAATTGGTAGCGGTGATAGATACGGTGTCCATGTAGAGTATATTTTCAATCCCGAATGGGAAAAAGGAAACGGTGTCTCTGTCTACAAAGCCAAAGGTTTTCTTAAGGAGAACTTCATCCTTTTGATGTCAGACCACCTCTTTGATGATTCGATTCTAAGAAAGCTTCAGCAAATTGAGCCTGAAAATGATTGCTGTATTTTATGCGTGGATCGCAGACTTAACAGTGATCACTTCAACATCGATGACATAACCAAAGTGTGGGTAGAAAACAATAAAATCAAAAAAATTGGCAAAGGACTTGATCGGTTCAATGCTATTGATACAGGAATTTTCCTCTGTTCTCCGGTTATTTTTGATGTATTGGAGGAAAGTATTTCCCAGGGGAAATATTCGCTTTCGGCTGCTAATCAAATACTCTCCAATCGAGGAAAACTGAAAACATATGATATAGGCGACAATTTCTGGATAGATGTGGATGAAAGAGAAACACTGCAGAAGGCAAAAAAGATATTGCTTAAACAATTGAAGAAGCCCACAGATGGCCCAATTTCCAAAACCTTGAATCGTAATATTTCTGTTTGGATTTCTTCGAACCTGAGTCGCTTAAATATCAATCCTAATCATTTGACTCTGATTTGCTTTTTCCTGGCTGTACTGTCTGGATTGTTCTTTTTTTTGGGAGGATATCCCAGAATTGTCATAGGAGGGTTTATGGCTCAACTGTCTTCCATCCTTGACGGATGTGATGGTGAGATCGCTCGCCTGAAATTTAAACAAAGCGAATTCGGCGGATATCTGGATCGGGTTCTCGATCGATATGCTGACAGTTTGATTACTTTGGGCATGACCCTTGCTTGCTTTCGCACGATGAAGACGAGCTGGGTCTTGTTGGTCGGATTCCTCGCTCTTACAGGGAGCTTCATGATCAGCTACACAGCCATGCAGTATGATAAGCTTTTAATTTCAAAGGCTTTCAGCAAGAAGAGAAACTTCAGGATGGGGCGGGATGTTCGACTATTTATCGTGTTCATAGGGGCTGTTTTGAACCAACTATTCGTAACATTATTAATTTTATCCATAGTGACCAATGCTGAATCGATAAGAAGATTATTTGTGGTAAGACATGAGCATCAATTATCGTAAGGCTATAGAAAATGAGATTGAGGATATTATTTCTCGCTCAGATGTGCCTGAAGACTATGCCCATTCTAAAAGCGTAAAAGAGTGGGTGCTGAAGCTCATGCCTGACGCAGATTGGGCTCTTCAAATCGCCGCGTTTGCTCATGATGTTGAACGCGCTCTTCCCCAGAGTAAGGTCATCCGCTCTAAGTTCTCTGATTACAACGAATTCAAAAATGCTCATGCACTAAATAGTGCCAAGGTCATTCAGGAAATTCTGGATAAGTATCCTCTCAGCTGCAAGGAGAAAAACAAAATCCTCAGCCTCATCAGAAATCACGAACTCGGCCAAAGTGAAGACTCAGATCTTGATGTTCTGAAAGATGCTGACAGCCTGTCATTTTTTAATGTCAATCTCATGGCTTATGCTGAGAGAAACGATGAATCCGAAGTACTTTCAAGAATGATGTGGGGTTATCAGAGGCTGTCAGGAAGAGCAAGAAAAATCATTAAAGAATTTCATTATGAGAATAAAAAATTGTATGAATTTCTTCAGCGAATCCTCTTATCAGAAGAAAAATCCATCTTTAAAAGAATAGAATAAATTCCCAGCAAGCTATAAGAAAAATAGAAAAGGAGATACAAACAAATGAGCAAAGTTAGAGTTGCTATAATTTTGGTGTAGGCAATTGCGCTTCTTCTTTAGTTCAAGGAATCGAATATTATAAAAATGCAAATGAATCTAATTTTATTCCTGGAGTCATGCATGTTAACCTCGGTGGCTATCACATTCGGGATATTGAATTTGCAGCTGCCTTTGATATCGATAAAAACAAGGTGGGCAAAGATCTAAGCAAAGCCATTTTCACCCCTCCTAACAACACAACTAAATTCTCAGATGTTCCTCATCTCAATGTCAAAGTAGAACGGGGAATGACTCACGATGGCCTCGGGAAATACCTTTCAGAGATTATAGAAAAAGCCCCGGGAAGGACGGCGGATGTAATTGGTATTATTAAGGATGCCAAAACAGACGTCGTTATCAACTACCTTCCAGTAGGAAGTGAAGAAGCGACGAAATGGTATATTGAACAAGTTCTTGAAGCGGGCTGTGCATTTGTCAATTGTATTCCTGTCTTCATTGCCAGTGAGAAATATTGGCGAGAAAGATTCGAGAAAAAGAATCTTCCCATCATCGGAGACGATATAAAATCTCAGGTAGGCGCAACCATCCTCCACCGCACTCTCGTCAATCTTTATCTGGATCGAGGGATGCCCATCGAGAGAACCTATCAGCTTAACACTGGAGGTAACACTGATTTCCTAAACATGCTGGAAAGGGAAAGACTGGATTCCAAAAAGAAGTCAAAAACAAACGCTGTAACCTCGCAGATTAGAGCCAGAGATCTAGACATCGATCCTGATAACATCCATGTTGGTCCTAGTGACTATGTCCCCTGGCAAAAAGATAATAAACTCTGCTTCCTTCGTATAGAAAGCCGCCATTTCGGAGACATACCCACTTACTTGGATTGCCGCCTATCTGTCGAGGATTCCCCGAATTCTGCGGGAGTGGTTATCGATGCCATCAGATGCTGCAAATTGGCCCTTAACAACAGATTATCAGGAGCTCTCTTTGCTCCTTCCTCTTATTTTATGAAGGCCCCTCCCAAGCAATATACAGACACGGAAGCCAGAGAGTTTACAGAAAAATTCATCAAGAGATACGGAAAAGAAGAAGAAAAAAAAGAGAAGAGGCGAAGGGGAAAAGGAATAATTGAACGAATTTAGGCGGCAAAAAAAAGGTATGTTCCCATCTATAAAATGTCTATGGAGAATTTTTGGAGAGAATGGCTGAGTTAAGCTTCAGACCAGAGAGATTCACCTTAGGTTTTTACAGGGTACTGAAGAGGAGCAAATACATAGACAAGATACTGAATGTAGAATTCCCTGTGCCTGTAAACGAACTGGAAGATGCTGACGAAAACAAAGATCAGGCAAGACTCAGAATTCCTCTTGAATTGAGAGTGGAAATCTATTCCTACCTGATCGAACAAATTAAAAAAATATTCCTTGAATCTTTATATGGAGTATGCAAAGAAACAAAAAAGTTAAGGAAAAGAATTGGATTTACAGATAAAGATACTTACTGCAATTGCACATTACAAAAAGAAGAAAGAAAGTCATAATAACAAGAGCTCATGAGACATCTTGTTTAAATGGGTAAAGAATGGAAAAGCTACTGACGCCTGAAGAAATAAGCAGGATTTTGAATGTAAAGCTATCTACCATATATAAGTGGACTCACATGGGAACCATTCCGTATATCAAGATGGGAAAGCTGATAAGATTCAAGGAAGAAGACATAATGGAATGGGTGGGGAAAAAAGCGGTGAAAAATAAGCACACGCATGTCAGTAATCTCTAAAAACTGAGCTTGTTCACTGCATGCATTAGATGTTCTGGAGCGAGATGAGCATAGATCATGGTGGTATTAATATCCTTGTGCCCAAGGAGCTTCTGGACAGTCGGAAGATCAACTCCGGACATTAAAAGATGGCTAGCAAATGTGTGTCTGAAAGTATGAAGGTTAACGTTTTCTATGCCGACCCTATCACAGACGCTGACCAAGGCCCTACGAATGTGGTTGACCTGGTTGCCACTTTTATTAGAGAAAACCCACCTACTTTTCCTGTCAAGCTTTTTCAAGACATTATAGAGATCGTCTTTCATAGGGATTGTTCTGGAAAGCCCATTTTTCGGTTCCCAGAAATCCTTGACATTGATTCTAATGATCCTGTTCTCAAAGTCGATATCGGTCCACTCAAGATTCCTCAATTCATCCTTCCTAATTCCGGTATAAAGAAAGGTAAGAAATATCGGATACAATCGTTTACCACAGTTATCAAGAATCAGATTGATCTCTTCCTTGGATAAGAACCTGGGTTGTTTCTGTTTCCACTTAGGCCTTTCAACTTCACCAATTGGATTCTTCAAAATGTACCTGTACTTAATCGCGACGTTGAAGAAATAATTCAAAAGGCTGAGTTCAAAATAGACTGTCTTAGGTGCAGCCTGTTTAATCCTGTCTTGCTTATAGGACTCGACTATCCTTGTGGTTATATGAGAAAGGAAGGTGACGTGAGGGTAATCAGCGAGGAATTCCTGAAAATTGGAGAGAGCATTTAGATACCTGCGTTGAGTTTCAGGCTTCTTGTTGGCTTTTAAAAATTCAATGAATTCTTCTATGTATTCATTGAGTTTCTTTTTTCGGTTAAGGGTTTCTACTTCTCCTTTAGCAAGCTGAACTTCTATATTCTTAAGCTCAAGCTCCGCCACTTTTTTAGATGGTCCAATCCTTTTCCTTACGCGCTTTCCATCGATCCTGTAGTCGATATACCAGATCTTGTTCCTTTTATAGATGTTAGCCATTGTTATTTACTTTGATATTTTTTCCTTTTTTTTCGTATTTTTTGCCCTTGAATGGTCACAATTTGGTCACAAATACATTATAGGGCGGGATTTGGTAATTGTCAACTGTTTTAATTTAAACAATTTAGATGAATGATGGGAAGACTGGCTGGGAAGCAGGGATTCGAACCCCGATTCCATGATCCAGAGTCATGTGTCCATGCGAAATTTCTCATCTCTAATTCACTGAAAAAAGAGAAGTTACAGCTCTGCCTGCCTTTTCCCCATCATCCATGTGACAAATATGTGACAGACTATCCACTTTTTCGGCTTTTTTCTCGGCTAAAAGCTCTACTGCGTCTCTCTTCCGGTCGAGGTTTGTATGGATATACCTTTGTGTGACTGTAATGCTGTGATGGCCCAGCAGATCTCTGAGCGTTTCAATATCGCATCCCTTCTGAATCATCCGGCAGGAAAATGTATGCCGCAGATCGTGAAATCTCAGGTTCAGGATTTCCGCTCTTCTGCAAGCGCTTTCGAAGCTGTGTCGTACCGTCTTGAATGGATTGCCTGTTTTTGGATTTGGAAACACATAATCGCTCAGTTTGTGCTTTTTTAGTTCCTCAAGCACCTCTAACAAATCATCGTTTATTGGAATTTCGCGATTCTTTCCAGATTTTGTCTTAACAACTTGAATAAGCCGCTGTTTCAGGTCAACACAACTCCAGGTCAAAGTAAGAATCTCATTTTTCCGCATTCCGGTGTTAAGCGCTGTAAGGATAATTGATCTGAGATGCTCTGCGCTTTCCTCTAAGAGTTTAGCCTCTTCTTCCTCTGAGAGAACTCGCTCTTTTAAGTTGTCTTTCTCTGAGAAAAGCCTCACCTTCCGAACTGGATTTTCTTTTGAATAATCCCAATCGATAGCCAGGTTGAACATTCTTTTAAGCAGCGCCAGCTCTCTGTTCGTACTGGATTTATTTACCTCTGCTTTTAGTCTTTCGGCTCTGTACTTCTCAATGAGGAGGGGAGTGATTCCGCTGAGCTCGAATTTTCCAAAATAGGGGACTAAATGGGCATTCAGACTGTAATAATCGCATTTCCAGCTTTTCTTGTTCAGTTTAGAATAGTTTTCTAAATACAACTCCGAGAACTCCATGAATTTGATTTTTTTAGCTCTGTTAGGGGAGTAAGTAACATCAAATATCTCTGCGATTTTTTTCTGCAACGACAGCACAGCTTCGGATCTGGTTTGAGCATTTTTAACAATTTCCCTTTTCCTTTTGCCATCCTTTTCATGATAGTCGATGTAGTACCTGATTCTTCCTTGTTTTGTCTTCCTTACATAAACCGTGCCAAAACCATAATTCCAACGCTTTGATTTTTTACTCAAAGCGCTCCTTCCTTTCAGGAGCATTATATCATATTTTTCCAGGGAAAGATCGAACTTCGGAAGGAATTCTGCAAATCTTACATATTTGTATTTGTTTTTCTTTACAAATTCCTCAATCTCTTGTTTTTCGAATCGTATTTGGCCGTTAATCTTAATAAATGGGATCTTGCCTTCATCAGTCCATTTATAAGTAGTATTAGGGTGCACATGAAGGAAGGAGCTCGCTTCTTTCACTGTAAATAGTGATTGTTTCAATAGTGCACCCTATTATCTTTAAAACTTGTATTTATTTTGTTCTGGAAGCCACTCATCTCAATTGTTGCGCTCATTCCATTTAATTAATAAATTATTTTCAACGTCACTATGTGATAAAATTTTGTCACTACGTGATAAAACTTTCACCTAACAGCGTTACAATGTGACAAAACTGCATTTTTAATAACGTCATTATGTGATAACCTTTATATATCATTTACCATGTATTAGGGATTGCTAATCTTTGGATGTCTACCTAGCTTTAATATTGTGTGTCGCAGCTCCCATATTTTCATTCTTTTTCTTTGGCTTCCAGGTTGATGCTTCAGAAGTTCAATTTGGTTCAGAAGTTTCTCAATCTCATCTAATTTTTCTGGTTCTTCACTAAGCTCACTCCAGCGGTTGCTTATTCCATATAGTGAACAGTTCCTTTCAAGCCGGCCCATCCTTCTTATATCCAAAAATCCATAACCTATTAACTGCCAAATAAATCGCGTGAATAACAAAGAAGATAATTTATGTTTAACCTCTCTATAAGTGATAGAGAGATCATACCTGTTATATCCATTGAACTTGCCATAAAATTTCATTAGAACTCCAATAGCGCCCATATCTAATTTTTCCCAAGGTAGACTCCCAATTCCTTCAACTGTTCTAAATGGTAGTTTTGGTTGATACGCCTTTTTCCTTTCATTTTGTTTTTTTCCTTTTGGTCCCTTTTGCTTTTTATAATTTTTTTCCCAACCCATCATAACCTCTTCGCCACATTTTCGCTTTTAAATTAAACCAAGTTTTTTTCCTAATATTAGTCTTCAACATTAAAACATAGTCTCAGATATGTGGGGTTTTTTATTAATTAATTTCATCCTCAAAGCCCGTACGAAGAAATTTCTTTATTCGGAGAAAATCTCGCTCCTTTCTTGAAGTTCTCTTTGTAAAAAAGCTGTTCAAACTTTTTGCCATGTTCTCTTATGGCCGTTTTGGGAAACTTCCCAAACCTTAAGAACCAGAGTGGGCAATCTATTGAATGACAAAAACGTCCTGATTTAACACTGCCTCCACAGCATTCAAGGCATTGCTCCCGGATTTGCTTTAAGGCAGATATTTTCGGGATCTTCATCTGTTCACCTTTGATATTATTCCCTTAAATTTTCCAATGATTGCTTTTGAAATAAGCTCTCCTGCTTCTTTATTAATGGGATGGACGCAGTTTATCTCTTTGCCATTAGGGAGAGTTTTCGAAGGATAAACCAATCGGAAGCCTCCAGGTTTTGAAGGAGAAGTATATAACGCTATATTTCCTATGTATAATGAGTCATTAATAATGCAGGAGGTAAACGCAACAAGTCCACTTTGCGGTTTAACTGGGAAGATTTCAATTTCTGAGATTTTAATGGTTTCCATTCTCTAATTCTTCTTTACTTCTTTCCTACTCAAACTTTTAAGGCCACTTTTATTAAATAATGGTTAAATTTTACGCTAATAGAGGTATTTAATTTTGTAGGGAAGATTTAGATGCTTTTAAATGATGTTAAATTAGAGATTTAAGAAAGTGTGATTTTTTTTATTTTTTTTTATTCGTTCAGTTAAATTTAACGGCTGGAGCTGAACTATTCATGAACATCATATCTAATAATAAATTTAGTTTCCCAAGACTTTGTTTTTACATTATAAGGCTTAAATGGGTCTTCATGGATGTTAAATAATTTTGTAAGTCTAATCCTTACAAGATGAACATAGTATTTTAAATTTCTTTTAATTCTTAAATCTATGTCATCATCCTTATAAGAAATTATGCCTTGATGATTTCCTAATTCAATAAGTGCTGTCCATCCTAAATCGGGCTCATGATTTCTTCTATTTTCAAAACCCATTCCTATAAAATCCCTTCCTTCTGAGGCATCGCCCGCCCTAATTTGAACAACCATATCAGAAGTAAAACGTATAGAAACATCATGCCAATTTATTCCATGAGGAACTTTAAAAAGTACTATTGGTTGGATTCTTGTCAGCTTTTTTTCCTGATAAATAAGGTATTGCCTAGATTCTTTAGTCCAGATAGGCAAAGGTTCGTCATTTTTAATAAGGTCTAGTGTTTCTAATACAACTACAGTTGCTAAAACATGTGATTCTGGAGGTAGGCCACACATTGAAAGTCTCCAATGTTTCCAACTTCCATCTTCATTTTGTTTATATAGTAACCATTTAATAGCTTCCTCACAAATAATTCCATATAGATCTAAACCCATAATATAAATTGATGATATAGCTAAACATGTCGTTAGGATATCATCATTGAAAGATCCATTGTTTTCTTGTCCGTCAATCATCGTTTTGAGAATTTCAATAGCTAATTTTTCATATTCTCCTTCTAAATTGGAAATAATCAAAAAAAATATAGCTCTAGCCCAAAAGCCAGTTTTAACAATAATGCCTCTCTTTTTAAATTCTAACCCTTCTGATTCCAATTCTAAATATTCTTCCTCAATAATTCTGGAAGCTAAATTTTTGATACAATTCTTTAGTAATAATCGAAGCATAGGACTTCTTACTATCTGGTAAATTATTCGATTCTTATCGGAACTTTTTAAAACATCTTCCTCAATCAATAGCGAACGTAGTCTTTTTTTAGCCTCATTAAAGTATGTTTCAAATCCTTCTATACACAAATTTTCCTTTGCCCTAAACATTGCAATGTGGTTTTCAATCTCAAATCCTGGTTCCCATTCCGCTTCTTCATGGCCTACCGGAATACAATACACATCAACGGCAGGCCAAAAGATTTTTCTATAACCTAGTTCTCCTTTTTTATACAATTCTATCCAGTTACGCCATAGAAGTCGTAATTCTTTTCCAAACTTTGGGATAAGCTCTTTATGTCTGTTACCAAGATAAGCATGTGCTTCAAATCGAAGAGGCCATTCACTTTTAATATCGCCCTCCCAGCTCTGATTTATTATATTGCTCAAATATGTTTCTGCATTCTTTTTTGCTATCTGAATTTTTTCCATTTAATACCTAACTGAATTCGAATTTAAGATATTCTTCTTAGATAATCTCTTCCCCTAATTGACCTGATTGGTCCTCCTCTCAGAAACCTAGTTAAATTTCTTAGGGTTGTTCTAGTTGAACGACCTGAAAATATCTGCTGTCTTATTCTTCTTCGGCAGTGTGTAATATATAAATATTGCTTCGCACGAGTTAAGGATACAAATAGAAGGCGTCTTTCGTCATCTATTTGATTCCCCTGGGCTCTACCAGGTATATATTCATCTTCAGCAGCCATGATAAAAACAGCATCAGCACTCAAACCTTTCGCTTGATGCATTGTCATTATGGCTATACAGCCTTCGTGTGTTTCTTGTTCTTCATTCCCGAGTGATAAATTTATGAGCCTTAATGCCTTTTCTAGATCTATTTCTTCATCCAATTGAATCACTTTTTGGAATAAATCAATAACTTCTTCCCTGGTTGCTTCATCATTAATGACTTCATTTGAAACTGCCAAAATAAAACTATTTAGGTCTCGAAATGAATTAATATCAAATTGTTCTAATAAATCTAATATCAAATTAAATTCATTCTGAATCATAACTCCCCTTATAGGAATAATATCAGGATTAGAACAAACTTGCCTAAGAATCTCAAAAAAAGTACTACCTTGAGTCCTAGCCATTTCATAAATTCTTTTAAATGTTGATGATCCTATTCCATTATTACGAATGTCTAATAAAACTCGCCATGCTAAATTATCTTGTGGATTTATAAAAAGGTGTAATAAACAGATAAAAATACGACCTTCATCTGTAAATAAAGGAGCTAATGGGCTGCTTTCAATTCTTACAGGAAGTCTTTTATCGTGTATAGCATCAAAAGCTACCTTTGAAAATATTCTATTCCTATCATTTCTTACTAAAATCAATATCCTAGATGGATCAATTCCTCTATTATTAATGAGCCAGCTACATATAGTCGCAATTCCATCTGCTTCTTCTTGCTGCTGAGTGAAATTAAGGATTCGAACATGGCCTTGACTACATCCTTCTCTACAATGGATATTTTTTGGCTCTCGTCTCGGGTCTTGTTCAGCTACATATAATCCAAGTCGTAGAATTTCTTCATCACATCTATAACATGTTTCTAAGCTTAATGATGCAGAAGGATCATATTCTTCTGGAAACCTTCTTATCCCCTCAGGATTTGCATAACGAAATCCATAAATACTTTGATCATCATCTCCAGCACAAAAGAGCTCGGAGCCAAAATTTGTTAAATGTTTTATTACTGCTAAATCACACGGATTTAAATCTTGATATTCATCTACTAATAAATGTTCTACTGGGACACCAAAATCAAGATTTCCTTCTTCCATAGCAAGTTTAAGTTGATAAACTAACTCTGACCGGAGAGTATAGCTATAAATATTTCGATGCTCTTGCCAAGCCCCCAAGAATTGGGGATTAGGAAATCTTCTTTCCCATCCTTCCTCTTCTATGGCTAAAGTTTCCCAATCTGCGGATAATTTATTGAATAAATCATAAACCGCTTTTATACTATTCAAATTTAAAATATCCTTCATTTCTTCAACAATTACTTGTCTTTCTTCATAATCGTCAGCAATACGAATAGGTTGAGGAAGTCTTGTTCTTGTTGGATTTCTCAAAATCATACGCAGAGCAAAAGAATGGAGAGTTAAAATTTGAGGCAGATATTCTGTATTATTTAGCCCTTCTTTAAGTCTTTCCTCTAGTTCAGCTCTTGCGGATCTCGTGAAAGTTAAAATAACAATTTTCTGTGGATCAATATTTTGTTCTTCGACTAAGTATATTATGCGCCTTATAAGCGTTAATGTTTTTCCTGTCCCAGGACCTGCTATTAAACGTGCATGTGTACCATTATAAGAAGCAGCAGCAATTTGATTGGAATCTAAGCCATCATTCCAAGACATTATTATTCTCCTTTATTCATATTGAATTGGCTCAAATTGCTAGTTTTCGATTATAAATAAAATTATTCTTATTTAAAAAATCAAAGAATGCTCCCAACATTCTCTCAAATAATTAAACCATTCTTTCTCTGCTTCATATTTATCTAAATTCTTCTTGTTGCCAGTAATTCTTTTTACTCTTTGTTTTGCAAGGTTTATATATCTTGGATAATTCAAGAGCAAACGTGCTACCATCTCTCTTAATAAATTAAATTCTTTCTGATGCTTTCCTTCTTTAAAATCCTCATCATAATCAGGAAATTTATCAGTACCAGAATGGACAAAGTCAGATCTCCATTGATAGCAATCATTTACCGTATTATATGCTTGACTTCGAGAAACGTGTGAGGGACATCCAAATTTTGGCAACAGGCAGGATAGACGTGCTCTCTTTTCTGATTCACGATCAAGAAGAATTCCCTCTGCTGCAATCATCAAAAAAAGTATAGAAAGACCAAACCCCTCAAAATGTTCCTTCATTTCAATCAAATCAATTGATCTACTAAAGAGCCTGAAAGATCTAAAGAATCGGTATGAAAGACGATCCAGAACGTCTGGAAATATCAATAGGTTATTAAGTCTAACAAGCTGTTTTTGAATATCTATTTTTCGTAGCCAATTTAATGAAAAAGAACAGGAAGCATTAAACTCTAATGGCAGATGACTGCATCGCCAATCCTGTTTTGATATTATAAGCATGTGTTTGTTTTCAGGATCTGGAACAAATCGACCAAACAGAAGAGAAGGTTTTTTATATTCCAATCCGTAGTACAATGCTCTCAGAAAAGCAATATTCCACATTGCTATCTCTCGTGCCTGCATATTTATCCATTGTGTCTGATGGATAATTTTTATACAGAATAATGTATTATTATAAAAATTTGGCGATCTGCTTTTTTCTGTATGTTTTGCTAAATACTCTGTACTTTCAAACGATCTATCAGTCTTCTTTGCAAGAATACTGATTTTTTCTTCTCGAGAAAGACCATATGGAATTACTGAAAACCTGTTAAATTCAATTGTAGAATCAACCGTAGTTTTTAATATGGGGAGTACAATTAGGTGGGAAGCTCTATGCCTAGAAAGATATTTTATGAATTTCTCAACAAATTCTTTACAGAGAGTAGAATCTACGCCTCTCAAAATTCGTTCCTTGTAATTATCAAGCATTATTAAGGTTAAATCATATGCAGTCATAGCTTCCCAAATTGATGCAATCTGTTTATGTTTGATAGCTTCATTTTCAAATGCTTGAAGTGCTTTATTATCTAGCTCAGGCTCCCAGTCACCAGTTTTTCTGCAATAATGTAATAAATTAGAAACTCTTTGACATAATAAATTTATATTCATTTTTTTTGACAAACTAAATTGATCTTATCTGGTTCAAGTCAAATAGTAATTTTATTTACAAGATTATTCATTTTCAATTTGTAAAAGTTTTATAATTCTTAAAATAGTAAAAATCATTTGTATTAAACAATATAATTTAGTTTACATAATATGTATTATGCGACGCAGTTCAAACACCCTTTATTTTACTTTTCTCCCCTTCAGATGATGTAGTAAAGTGCTAGGATTAATCCCTAATTCTCTGGCATATCCGCGGACTCCCTTTTCCTTGACCGCGGCCTTCAGATCGGGCAGGCGATACTGTAACAGGATTGACCGCCTGGCGCTGGCCCTGACTTCAATCTCGTATTCCCGCAGGGCCCGATAGATCAGATCCTTTGAGCAGCCCAGGATCCCGGCGATCTCCCTGCCCGATCTCCCTTCCTTGACATAGAGCTTCTTGAGGTCTTGCCTGGCCGGTCTTTCCTTGAAAGGTCTCCCTTTCTTCGCTTTAAGTTTTGTCGTCATGCTTTCCTTGGTCCTCAGCAAGGTCATGGCCTTCTCTGCGATCTAATTTTTGTCTGTTTTATGGATCTAGGGACGGCCGTTATAACCCTAAAATGCACATTCCTGGATAGATTGACATCGTGTCTGTCCCTCCACAGATCCGGTCGGCGGTTTTTTAGCCAGATTATTTGGGCTGTCACATCGGGAATCACCTGTTTTTTAGTCTTTCTTATGACGGTAGGCATCGCCTTTTCCTCGCCTTTATCACCTTTCCCGGGCTTGTACTCGACCATAACCTCCTCATATTCGTATCCCCTCGCCCTTTTGAGCAGCGCATTCTCCACCTCAAAGTCAATCGGAGCCTTGCCCCTTTTTATGGAGTCCAGAAAGTCTGGGTACTTTTTTTGGTATTCATAAAAAACTGCTCTCGAAATCCCCAAGGAGCGGGCGATTTCCTTGTCTATCATCCCTCTTCGGGCGTAGTCCTCGGCAAGTAAGGGGAAGTTCTCATTGTATTTAGTTTTTGCTCCCATCATTCCCTCGTTGCCCTTGTTTCTGGCTTGTTCCTTCTTTTTTGAGCCGGTAGAAATCATTTAAACAGCTTTCTCATGCCTTTGCCGTTCCCAGCATATACGAAGTTTCGGTGAAGCCGAAATTTGGGCGAACGAAGTGAGCCGTATATGCTGTGTTAGGCGACCCCGTTAGGGGCGAGCCACGATAGTGTCGAAGCGTTTGCGAGGCGGTATTTTTAGATGCCATCTCTTTTCAACCTCCTAAAATCCAGTCTACCTTTAATCCTTTATTTTCAAAAAATTCTTTCACATGTCTCTCATTATTCACTCTTAAATTGCTGTCAATTTCTGGAGATAGGTCGGCCCACAATTTATGTTCAAAAAGTCGTGTTACTCGACCTCTTATAAGATCCCAATCATCCTCAGAAATTTTCCTTAAAAATATTTTTCCTCTTTCATCTTCATCATACAGTTTTAAAACTACTGAGGTAACAGCTCGTAACATGCGACTCCAAGCCTTTAAGGATCCTGCAGTATATACTCGTTTAGCTACTTTATGGCTACTATCATCCCTTGTAGGATCCCACTTTCCATCCAAGGTTTCTTCCGCTAAAATATTTAGTAATTTGATAACATTTTTTCTTTCAAATTCTCGAAGTTCATCGGATTGTTCTATATCAACGTCTAAAGGCGGTAAAGTAATAAACTGCTTAAAGATCGTCTGTTTTATACTGTGAATAGTTAATGGGTTCTTTCTTGTGCGATTTCTTTCTGTTATATAATCCACAATTTTGTTTTCTTTATCGTTCAAAATAGAATCATATATGTTGCTACAAGTCATGTTTAGGGCTTCTGACTTCTTCTTCCCCTTCCTTTCTAAAAATTCAACAAATCCTTTTTCTGACTTTATTCCTTTAGTCTCAAGATATTCTCCCCATTCCTCTTTAAACAAATCTGCCCACTTACTTATCAAAACCGAAGTAAAGAATTGCATTTGTCTTAACTTATCATGGGCCGTGAGGTTGGTTTCTTTAAGTATTCTCACCTCTGGCTCGATATAAACTTTACATTCAATTTCCTTTCGGCCACACCAAATTTGAGCCGCAGATTTGTGTTGACCATCAAATAATAAGATTTTATTATCCTTCAAGCGGCAAATAGCTGGAGAAAGCTGTGTATGGGTAAGCATATGTCTATATAGTTCCCATAATCGTTTCATTTCTATAGGCCTTGGTTGTAATTCAGTGTCATTTTGAATGTACTTCACAGGCAAAGTTATATAGAAATACTTATAGATAGTGGATGGACATATATAGAGTGGAAGAACTATCGGGTCCGATCTATCCTCAAGAAATAACTTTATAGTCCTATCTGATATTTCATAAGTTAAGCCTTTCCCAAATTTTTCATAACCAATTTTTTTCTTCAATACATCGTCTAATCTCCTTGGTTCTGGTGATTTTAAAAATTCCTCCATTTCTAATCTAGTTCTAAATTCGGTAATTGATAATATGCGTATTCTTCTGTGATGTTCTTTACATACTGGTGCCAAATTTGAAATCTCCGTCTTTCCCTCTTCCGAAAATGGTTTAATGTGATGAAATTCTATATCTTCTTCATTCTCGATAGGATGGTCATTTACATAACATCTTACTTTTCCATCCCGAGTATGTTGAGCTATTATTATCTTTTTTTCTTCTTCTGTTGGTTCACGATGTGTCATTTTCTATTCACCTCCATCATTTAACCGCCTCACAAATGTCGCCTAACTGTAACTTTACCTGCTCCGCGGCGAATAATTCTTTTACCTATTTTACCCCTTTGGATTGCATTTATGTCCCCTAAAATCTTTGCCAGCCAATAAAGAAGTCCTCTTGTTTTTGATATGTTTGACATACTTCTTACCTCCATTAAATTTATCTGCTCTTCAATCTCTTCCCAGAGCCCCGCAGTTGCTTCTGACCCTTACGCCGGCAAAAAAAGTTCTCAGAGCTCCGTAGAGCCACTTTCTCGACCTGGGTAAGGGCATATCCCTTTTGAGGGTTTCTTGTTTGACTTCGGCCAGGGTTTCCGCATGACATTCTCGGATCCTCTGGGTGATTTCCTGGGCCTGAGCTATACTTTCAAACCCCCAGACCTCAGGATCGGAATAGCAGCAACCGGTTAAGTCGCACTCTGAACAGCTTCTCATCGCTCGCTCCTTACAGCATACTCGGGATATTCGGCATAGACGTGATCCAGGAGGTCCTTAAGGCTCAGCTCTCCGTAGAGGTCGATGACTCCCTCAGCATCCTCTCGGACACCTTCAGGCAGCTTCTGGATTAGCTGCTCAATCTCTTCCTCCTGCCCGGTTTGTAAGCTGATCTCGGTTCTCTCCCTCTCTTCATCGGTTGCCGGGATAGTGATGAGGCCTCGGTTCTTGAGGGCCTCAAGGTCATCGTAGACCTCCTTGGCAAAGGGACCATATTTGTAGGGGACAAACCGATAAAGTTCTCTGGCCCTTCCCTCTATCTGGAGAAGAAAGAGATATTTCATCAAGGCGGTGATGAGGACTTGTCTACGGTTCCGCTGGGCCAGACTGGAGAGCATGGCCAGAATAACCATCTGTCGCTCGGCGATAAAGGTCTTCTGCTCCTCTCGCCAATAAGCGGTAAGCTCACCGGTGAAGGCCCGGACTGAGAGGCTTTGATAGAGATCATCGAGGATCTTTCGGGCCTCGGTCTGGCGCTGCTGGTTGACCTGGAGCTCTTCGACGAGCTCAGCGAAGTGCTGTTGTTCTCCAAGCGGGGGAAGTGGAATCTCAAAAGCTTTTATCGTGCTCAAGCGGAGTGATGGGAGTGTTGTTCTCTGGGTCCACTGGGCAGTATTGAGAAAGTAGAAATAGAAATAAAGCCACTTTGCTAAAACCCAATTTTTGGGAGTAACTACCGCCAGATGGCTTACAACATAAGCATCAACACCCAACAAAGCCCTATGGTTAAGAAGGGTGGACATCCCGCTCTTGGGAAATAAGATCGAGCCCGCCGGCACAAGTGAAAGGCGGCATTCTCTGACTGCCAAGTCGTTGATTTTATCAGTGGTCTCAGTCAATGATAGCGTTTTGCCATACCGTCCCAGGTCTTGAACCCTCACGAAAGGATATTCGCCCTCCTCAAAGTATTGATTGCCCTGTGGTGCTGGGTTTCCCGATTTAACCTCTGCAATCTTCCCCAGCTTGACAGTCTCCCATCCTTTCGGATTCTCCCTTGGATCGCCGAACATCTCGATGAAGGCGCTGGGGAGGATATTCTCGGTGAGCCGGTCGGCCTCGGCCCGAAGGCGCCTGAGCTCCTCGGCCTGCTCCAGGATGGCCACGATCTGGCGCTGCTCTTCGAGGGGCGGGAGAGGGATTTCTATTTCCTTAACATCACTAACATTGACTGCTGGATACATAGCCCCCTTCATCCGCCGGGTTAGCTCGTTTACGCAATAGTTAGATCGGACAAAGTGATAGAGATATTGGGGAAGGGTGTTAGATCGGGCACTTAGGACAGCGAAACCTGTAGAGCATATCTCACCCGAATATTCCTTCGGAATGATCGTAAAGCCCCGCAGATAGGGTCTGACGGTGGAGATGATTACATCATTTTCTTGAACAACCCGTCTGGCCCGGCTGGGAGCATCTTTGCCAAGAATTTCTTGGGTCTCTATAATAAGACCCGTCTGCCCATCAACCGATGATATGTCTATGTAACGGAAGCTTTTAGCTGGCATGTCGTTAGCCGGGTTCCGATTAGTACTATTGATCTCTGCAACGTGGGGAAAAGAGCCCTCTTTCCACCCTTCAGGCAATTCCTGTCTGGTCATTCCACCGCCTCCTTCCCCAGCATAGCTTTTAGCCCTCTGAGCCCCTGGGCGATCTCCTCCTCCAGTTCAGCCACCTGCTCGATGAGAACCTCAGGAGCTTCATACTTAGCAACCTCAGCCCTGTAAGGGGCATAGCGGGAGGCGGTGAGGTTGTAATCATTCTTTTGGATCTCCTCCACGGTGGCCACCCAAGATTTTTCTCCAGACTCCCGCCCAGGCCACTTTGCCAGAGCATCGGGAAGGTCGTTCTCTGGGATGGGCCTTCGCACCTGGGAGAGCTCAAAGCCGTCAGCGTCCACCCGGTAGAACCAGACCCTTTCGGTGGTCTTGTCCTTTTTGCCCCTCGGTCTCTGAAAGACCAGGATGCTCGTCTTGGAGCTAGTATAGGGCCAGAAGACCCCGCTGGGCATAGAGATGACCGCCTGGAGGTCGAACCGCTCCACCAGCTTCCTTCTGATTTTCTGGAGCGCCTGGGGGCTGTTGCTGAAAAGAAGCCCCTCTTTCATCACTGTGGCGCATCTGCCGCCAGGGGCCAGGCTGTTCATCATGTGCTGGATAAACAGCGCCTCGTAGAGCCTGGCATGATACTCAAAGACGGCGGTCCGGGTCTGAGCTGTGGGGCCGAAGGGTGGATTGGTGAGGATCACGTCGTATTTCCCCTTGCGGAGGTCCTGGGCCCGGGGAGAGAGGGAATCGTCCTCCGCCAGGTTGGCGTTGCCGTCCCCGTGAAGGATCATGTTCATCAAGCCCAGCTTGTAGACATCGGGGGCTTTCTCCACCCCGTGGAGGTCTTCCAGTTTGAGCTTTCGGATCATCTGCTCCTTCCTGACGGCATCGGGTTCTCGCTCAATGTAATTCTCTATCGTATGCTTAAAGGCCCGCACCAGGAACCCACCGGTTCCGGCCGCCGGGTCGTATATCTTCTCGCCTGGCTTGGGGTCGGTGAGTTTAACCATAAAGTCCACGATGTGGCGGGGAGTGAAATACTGCCCGTATTGACCCTGCTCGCCCAGCTTGCGGACGACAAACTCATAGGCCCGTCCCAGCACGTCGTAGGAGGCGCTCTCAAACTCCAGGGCCAGGAGCCGGTTAACCAATTCCCGAAGGGTAGGCTCATAGCGAACCCTCAAGATATGGTTGCTGAAGAGCTTGCGGATCAGAGAGCGATCCCTGCCGTTGTCATCGGGAATCTCAGCCAGGTCGTCAAACATCCGTCGCACAAAAGGCAGAAGCCCATCGGGGTGATGAGCCTTAGCCCAGGTATAGAACCGATACTTTTCCGGGATGAGACCCTGGTATTCTCTTCCTTCGGTCTCGTCAATCTCCTGGTCTGCTTTCTCCAGTTCATCCAGCATCTTGAGGAAGAGGAAATAGGAGAACTCCTCCAGGTATTCGGTGGTCTTGAGGATATCGTCCCGGAAGACGTTGGCGATCTGCCAGAGCTCATCGCCGAAGCGCTGGAAATTGACTTTATCGCTCATCGCTCTCCTCCTTTTCGTAGTCTAAGGGGCTGATCTCCTTCGCCTCCTCGTAAAGACCCAGGAAGCTCTTGAGGTTGCCGAAAAGGGATTTGACCTTGGGGAGTCCCCCTCGGTAGGTCAGAAGCTGGCTTTTGAAGAGCTGTTGGACGGTGAGCTCGGGGTTTTTCTGCTTGAAGTCATAGAGCATCAGGAAAAATTCTAACTGCTCGTTAGTGAGTTTCTTCCCACCCTTGGCCCAGCGGATCACGGTCTGGCGCTTGCGCTCCTCGGGGGAGAGGAAGCGTTTCTCCCCCCTGACTACTGCGATGAAGTCTTCAACTGTCGCCTCAGCCTCGCCATAGAGGTCCCGCAATGTCTCCAGGTCAAAGCCCATTGCGGAAAGATACCGGGGATCCACTGGCTCCTCCTCTTTGAGATAGCTCCAGGCAAGGACCGCCTGGCGGAAGCGTTCCCGGCCTGTGTTCTTGTCCTGAGCTGGTTTGATTTGGGATTCGATCTGTCGCTTGATGTCCTGGAGGGTTTGCGGGGCTATGACCTCAGAGGAGACCAGCCAAACCGGCACATCGGCGATGGCCATCTCCCGGTGTTCAGGCTCCCTTTCCTTCTCTCTTTCTCTTTCAGGTTTCTCTTCCTTGGGAGCGGGAATATCCACTTCTTCAGGGAGGGCATCCTCTACACCTGGGGTATCGTTGGTGATGGCCTCTTCGATGCGGGCAAGATCCACAAAGTCAATGAGCTTGAAGCTCTCCTTATCGGTCTCCTTGCACTTCCGGGTTCCCCGCCCTTTCATCTGCACATAGAGAACCTTGGATTTGGTTGGCCGGGCCATGAGCAGAACATCAATGTCCGGGGCATCTACACCAGTGGAGAGCATGTCGATGGAGACCGCAACCAGGGGGATGGGTGAAGTGAGCTTCCCATTCCGGGCCCTGTCAAGAATTTCCAGGCGCTCGTCCGGTGCCCTGATCTTCTGGAACTCCTGAAGCAGGTCCTTGGCGTTGGGCATCTCGTTATGGATAGCCACTATGAACTCCTCGGCGGTGGCATCGGAGGGGCGGAGGTTGTGAAGCTCGTTGTATTTCTCGATCAGGGCGTAGCGGAGATTCTTTGCATGGGGGATTGAGGCGGCAAATACCAAGGTTTTCACCGGCTCGGAGCCCATAAGCTCAAAGTATTTCTCGGCGATGAGATGGTTTCGTTGGGGCACATCCACGGCACGGCCCAACTGCTCAGGCTCGAAGTCAAACCCCATATCATGGACTCCTTCGATGTCCACATTGGTGCGATACTTGACATGCTCACAATCTGCCAGATATCCCTCCTGGACCCCCTGGCGATAGGTGTAGCGGAAGACTGGAGGGCCGAAATAGTGATCGGTGTTTTGCGTCTCCTTGTCCGAAGGTGTAGCCGTCAGCCCCAAAACCCAGGCCCCTCCGCTTCGGAAGTGCTCCACCACAGGATGCCAGTCGCCGAAGTATGAGCGATGACACTCATCCAGAAAGATCAGGTCAAAGAAATCACTGGGATAAAGGCGATATTTTTGATTGGTGGCCAGGAACTGGACCGTGGTCACACAGATATCGGCAAAGCGAACCTCACGGTCGCCCGTGAGGCGTCGAACCTTGAAGTTGTCACCCAGGTGGTGAGTGAATTTGTCTACTGTTTGGTCGGCCAGACCATCACGGTCAACGATGACGAGGGTCTTTCTCAGAAGCCCCACACTGAAGAGCTTGGCGACGATGCCGGCGGCAACGATGGTTTTGCCTGAAGCGGTGGCCATCTGGAGATAGAACTTCTCCCGTCCGCTCTGCACAGCAGCCAGGGCCTGGGAGACAGCTACTTTCTGGTAGTCCCGGAGGGTGCCGTAAAGCTCGGTCGCCACCGGGTTGAAGAACTCCTTTAGCTCGGCCAGGGTTGGAAAGCGAGGGATCTCCTCTGGGAGGGTTCGGGCCTGAAGGTTCTGCCGGAGGATCTTCTTCCCGTCGCTGGCAAAGATGAGAGTAACCCCGACCTCAGAAGCGTAGTCCTTGGCCTGGGCCAGGGCGGCATAGAGGTCCTTCCCCGGCTTTTTGGCCTCGATGATCGCCTCCGGTTTGCCATCAAAAAGCACAGCGTAATCGGCCTCCCTGCCCGAGGGAAGGGTGTAGCCCTTGGTCAGTGTATTGAAATCGGTCAAGTCCCAGCCCTGGGCCTGAAGGTTTTCCTGGATCAAAGTCTCGGCGTTTTTTTCAGTCTGTCTTGTCATCGCTCTCATCCTCTAATCTCATCCTGTCCTCCAGCCACCTGTCCACCATGTCTTTCTTGAACCTGAATTGCCCCCGGATCCTGGTAGCCGGGAGCCCTTCCTCCCTTATCAGCTTGTAGATGGTTCGAGGGGTGTAGCCGAGATACTCGGCCAGCTCCCTGGAGTCCATCACCTCTTTGACTTCTTTCGGCATCTTTACCTCATCTCCCTTGTCAGGGTTAAATCCTGGGTTAAGCCCTGCTGAGGCTTTGTTTGCGTCCGAGATTTATACAATAAATCAAGATTATCACCGTAATATGGAATGTGTTCCATTTTATCCCTCTTTTTTAAGCCCTAATTTAGCCTCTAGGCTATGATTCCGGACAAGACAAATTAGCCTCAAGTCCTTAGTTTGCCTATATCTTATTTTTCCCTCTACCCCTGTAAAAACGAGGCTCTCAGAGCCACGTAGACGCAAGAGCTCAAAGGGGTTAAGGGTTTACCCTTTGGCATTTTTAGCATTTTGCATTTCCTCATCTTGTTTCCCCTTTATGGCACGGCTATCTTATCTCATATTAAAATCTTTTTCAATCTTAAGCCCTCATTTCGATTCTAGGCCATGATTTCAATCTAATTAGTAACCAAATCTATAAATGCTTTCAATCAGTATCGCATATCCGAGCGTAGCTTATCTTATGCTGATTCTCCCCTAGGTGGGATATGGCTATCAAAAGGTTTTTACAACCTAGCAAAAAAGGTTTAAGCCCATACCTAAAACTACCTGAATAACACAATAAGAGGCCCATAGAGCGAAGATTTAGGCTTAGTTAATGGTGAACATTGTGGTGAACCAAATAGCCTTATTTTGTCTCTCCTTGAGAATTTCCCTACCCCTCACTCGTCTTCCTTAACGAGGTGCTTCTCCGTGGTCACCACGTCTTTTATGCTTTCCGGAAGCCCAGGGCTTCAGGGTCTATGGCTTCCATGCGCCTCAAAATAAATGAAAATTACCATTTATTTCCAGGTTTTTCTTTCACCTAAAATGTTTATAGCACTCATTTCATCTTTGAATGGAACAGCTTGTTTAAATACTTCTTCAGCTTCCAACAAAATAGTTGCAGCAGCCATAAAATCCATCCCAATTCTAAATATAAGAGTGGCAGGAATAGAAAGATTAAATCTTCCTCTATTTAATACACACAAAGTTTCATCATAATGATAAGCTTCATAAATATCTGGATATAAAGATTCCACTTTCTGTCCTCTCTTAACAAATTCATCAACGCTAGTTCCATCAACTCCCCAACCATTCTCTTCAAAATAACCATATACTTTTGAAATGTTTAACCTTGCCGTTAGAATTAATCTTCCACTTAATAATTCAGAACAAATCTTCGATGCGAAAGGAAAAATTGAGTATGGTGTCATATTAGGAATAAAAAAATCTTCATTTTTGTAGAAAGAATCAGTATTTGTAAAAGGTAAGATAAAATCTTTCTTCTCCCAATCCTCAGCGGTTTTAAAATCCGTCCAATCTTTAATTTTTCCATTCCGCTTAAGCTTTATGCTCTGTATTAGGTCTTGACATGAAACTACTAAATAATCTGAAATTTTTTTTGAACAAAAACCTTCTCTTTTTGCTTTAAGGATTATCTTCTTTACATCATTAAGATAATTTTTAAAAGGTACCTTTAAATCTCTGATTTTAACTGTTTGGTCATTATCTATAAAAATTTTTCTATGAGATATTGCTATTTGAGCTTTCAGCAATCTTTCTGACTGTTTGCTCATTTTTGATGTTTTCTTTATGTCTTGCAGTAATGAAAAAATATTCCTAACTCTTCTTCCTTTAGCCTTGCTTTCATGAATGAGAATCCCTAATTTGGAAATTTCGGTCAAATCGCCAACACGGAGAAAATTTGATATATCATTAATTATCACCACGCTTTTTCTATGCCACACAATAGACTTGGCAATATTCAGAACGCCTCTGAACCCCGGCTCATTTATATCAATATATCCAGTTATTCTGTTTGAAGCTATTAATCTTAGAATTGACCTATCAAATTTTAGATTTCTCCATACAATTCCATCTATAATAGTTTTAATAATCCTAACGACGTTTTTATGAGCGAATACACGAATTTGAATACCTTCAAGTTTCTGCTCTAGCTTTACTTTCTTATCTTCATTGATTTCACTATGTATTTTCTTTTTAATTCTTTTTATTTCTTTTTTTCCATCTTGTATGGCCTTATAACACCCACTCAAATTCTTCGCCATTGATAATTGTATGTAGAGTAAAAGAATTCTGTTTTTCTTAATTAGTCTTAACCGTGAAAATCTTAATGCTTTAAGTAAAAATGGTTGTAATTCTTGATAGTAGGAAGAAAATAAATTCCTAGATAAATACCAATTAAATTTTTCATCCTGGAATCGCTTTGTGCCCATATATCTATCTTGCGGCTACGTACCGCAATTCTCACTACACTTTATAGTATTTTGATTTTTGTATATCCATAATATCTATTTTTCCTTCTTTCCAAAGTTCTTCGTATCGCAATCCCCTTTTAAGGACTTCCATTAGAGCATCACCGCCGCTGACCATTTTAATATACTCGTAGCCAGCTTCCACACCCGTAAAAAATCTTCTTACTTCATTCACGAAGTAACGTAATTCTTTTAAGGCATCTTCAATCATTGCCCTGGAAACTCCAGGAAGAGGCTCACCTATTTTATCAACATGAGTAGTATAATCAAAATGTGCAATCCGCTTATTTCTATGCATTTTAAAGACTTCACATTTTTCTCTAAACCGAGATAGGCTTTCTTCAAGATTTGCTAATAATTCATCTTCCTCAAGCTCTTTGACAATCTCACAAATCAATTCCAAAGACATGTTCTTCTTCTTACCAAAAGTCATTACAGGGTCTGCAAGTTTGGTAAATGCAAGCTGTACCACATCTGTCAGAACATTTTGGATGACGTAAGAAAACCAGGCAGCACTTTCATTAAGCAAATCAACTCGCTCCTTAGATGTCCCAAATAGGTCCCTATAGGTAATCCAATATCCATGTAATAAATTTACCTCTGATTCTATTCTCTCAAATACGTTGTCAAGTTTTTTCGGAAAAGTTGTTTTATTAGTCATGGTTATAAATCCTTGTGAGAATTTCCCTTCCCCAAACCTTCTCTCTAGGGAGGCAATTCTCCAGCTATGGCTGTCTTCTTCAATTTTGGGAAGCTAGCGCTTCAGGGTCTATGGCTTCCACTCATTTGAGTATAATTTTAAACTCAATAAGCTTTACTTTTTCCTTTTTTGCCAGACGTACTATCAAGTGGTGGACGGTCAAAAAATTGCTCTCGATATTCTATATGAAGCAATCTCTCAATCCTTAACGCTTCTTGTTCTGTGGGAGTTTCTATGTAATCGAACCGCAATTTATCAAGCGGTATTATCTTTTTAAAAACCCAAATATAAAACTCGTAGCCAGCATGATGAGAATCATGTTTACCTTCTGAGGATTGACGAAAAAAATTGATTCTACCTTTAAGATTTTTTGATTTTCCTATGTGAAGAATTCCAAGTGAGTCAACTCCACCGAGTCTTTGGATATGTAATGGTTTACCAGACTCTTCGTACGCACGAATACGATAAACACCTGGTTTATTACGAATTTCGAGATGGGATGTATTGTTAAATACTGGATAATCTAGAGACCATTTCAGAATTTTGTTTTCCATTTATTCTTCCCTCTAAAAAAGGTGAACATATTTTGTATCCAAGCCTACTCTATTATTTCAACTTTTATATTTAGGGAAGCCAGGGCTTTAGGGGATTTGGCTTCTACTCGCCTCAGCCTCGTCAATCCATCAATTGAAATTGAGATTATCCTGATTCTTAAGCTATTCCACTGAAAACAGTTTATCCATGATTTTTTCTTTTAATTCATCTCTACTGGATATGTCTACTAAGGGATATCCAATAAATTTCCCTTTCCATTCCTCCTTGTTCTCCTCATCACTTTCTTCATTAATCCAGTGATAATCAAAAACTTCTCCTCCAATCCTTAAAACCCCATTTTCAAAACATTTTCTTCTTTCTAATTCGAGACACTTCCAGTAGTCCCAAGGTCTAGTGGGTTCAGCTCTTTTTGAATCTAATAATCCTACCCATAGTTCAGGTTGGTCTTTTAAATTAACCCTTTTAAGGTTCCCCCTCTCACCAAAAAGGCAGAGTATTACTAATGCACGTTCTTCATTAATAATAATTCCAGATTCAGATTCTTCCGATTCTCTTTTGAAGAGAGTAGTATGATTTTCCCGCATTTGTAACGCCCTTATAGAACAATGTGAATATTCTTCAACATATTTCATGGTGGGGTCATAATCCGATATTAAATCAGCAATATCGTCTTTCATCCTGCTAACTTCTTTATAAGTCTTTTTTAAAATTTCTAATGCATCATTGATAATTTTTCCTTTTTGAATATCCATTAGATTTTACTCCTTATAAAAAATTTCTTTCTCAAAATCATAATCAAAATCTAGAGTCATGAATTCTCAATATGGTTTTTCAATGATTTTGTAAAAGATAGAGTCTTTATAGTATTCAAGGTCATTCCTTATAAAATTCCAATAAGGCAAGTGAACAATATTGTAAAACACAGTATCTTTTCTAGTTCGAGTAAATGGTCTTAAATTGCTAAGAAACTTCCAGTACGGTTTGAATACTTTTCTATAAAATAGATATTTCTTAGTAAAAGCTTCCCTCGATTCACCAATAAAAAAGCAAAAATCATCTAAAAAATTAAAACCTGAAAATATACCCAAGTTCCTCAGTTCTAAATAATCAACGATATCTTTAGAAATCTTATATTCAAAGGAATGCTTTGGTTTGGTTTCAACTATCTCCTCAAATATTGGCATGGCTTTTTGCCAATTTAGCCAAAATATTTTCTGCTCTGCATCCATTTTTTCTTTAGGGCTAATTTTTATTATTGCATCTATTGATTCTTCAATTTCATCCTTTGGGAATGTTGTATGCCTAGTTAAAAAAATTAAAACAAAGTTGTCGATAGTGAATGGATTCTCATCTAGTACATAAGTAGATTTCAGGATACTGTTCTTTCCAATAAAATATTCCCTTCCCAATTGGTCAGCAATCTTCTTTGAATCAACCATCCCTAAGTCCTCTGTGACATCTTCTTCAAATACTCCCACTCCACTTTTTCCTGAAAAATTTTTGGCCTCAATAATTATAGCTACATTTTCTGAGTAGATTATTACATCAGGCTCAACACCTCCCTTAATTCTCTTAATAGTCCTAAAAAAAGGCCAAAAGTTATAACCCGGATTACTCAGCTTAAGACTAAGTTTTTCTCCCCTTATATTGATTGCCTGATTGATATACTTTTGAATCCACTTTTCATCTAAATACCTGAATACAGAGAAAACTGAAGAGGTTAGAAAATCCTCACTATATAATTCTTTAAGGCTTAATTTACCCTTTATATCGGCTATTAACATTTCTAAAAAATCTCTGTCCAGTCCATATTACCCCCTTCTATGATTCAAATTTAACATAGCCACTATTAGATGTCAAAACTGACGATAATTTCGAATGAGAAACTTTTTCCCCTTCATACGTCTATCCAAATGAGGTGCGTTTCCGGTTTTAAACCGTCATTTCGACATCGGGAAGCCAGGGCTTCAGGGTCTTTGGCTTCCACTCGCCTCAAATATTGTCTTTGTATTCTCTAATAAATCATTCGTAATGCTCAGATTCCATGCTCTCATCCTGCTATGCCATCTTTTATACTGAAAAAAATCTTCCCATGTTAATTCATTAATCCTTTTCAACGTTAAATTCCCATCAAACATAGCAACGATTACATACTCAAACTTTTGTTTCTCGGGAAGATTTGAACCTTTATCATGTAAGCCATAGAACACGCCAGTTATCTTACCAGTCGTAGCTTTAATACTATATCTGTCTCCCTTCCTGCTTAATGCATCAACATTCTGAGTGCCAATAGGAGCAGGTGATAGATTAGGTAAACCAGGAGTGTCGTTGTAATGTGTTATTACTAGATATTCCCCCAAGTCTCCAAGAACATTTTTTGACCGAATAATACCTCGATTTCTAAGTTCTTGGATTACGGTACTATACGCAAAGACTAAGTCATCATCAGCGAATTTCTCAAAGAGATTCTTAATTTTTTCGGTCAATAAATAGTGTCCCCTTTTACTCTCGTCTATTCGAATAATTTCTTGTGAATGATTCCGAACTCCTCACTTTTACTGAGCACAAAATCAGGATTTTTGCAATTTTCTAACATTTCAAAATTATTTTTTAATACTTTGATTTTATTCAAAGAAATGCTCTTTTGGTCAATAACTTCAATTAAAATGGTTGGGATAAAATACAAATCAAATTGGTCTCCCCCTACAGGATGTATGGCTATTACAACGTCAGATGTGGCAGTAGATTGTCTATACTCCTTTACTCCCGACTTGTATTCTCGGTCTACCCCCCCTCTCGTTCCTCCAACAAAACTAACGGATGTTTTTGCTGTCTTTACTTGGGCACGTATAATATCCTCTGAATCATCTTTCCTTTTATTAACGATAATAATGTCATAAGTAGATAGAGGTAAATCTACAAGAGAGACGTTAAGATACCTTTTCATTAGAAGACCAACTACAATGTGTTCATGAGCGAAGCCATCTACAGCAGCTTGACGACCTCTCTGCTCATCGTCTGGCATCTTCCCCCCTTAGTTCTTTTTAAGAACGATTATCCAGTCAGTATCAATCCTTTCTTCCCTAGGTACTTTGATAAAATGATTTATTATCTCGGAAGCGAAATAATTCTCAACTTCATAACCAACTTTTTCAGCCATTTTCATTATGTATTTCCAACTTTCAAACACCTCATTACGAATGCGATTGTTCCCTACAACCAAAATATACCTAGCACTTTTCTTTAAAACTCTATATACCTCCTTTAGATTTTCGTTCATATCCTCAAGATACTTGTAGGCGATATACGCCCTTCTTGGGTCTTTCTCATAGATATTTGATATTACTCTGTCTGCCTCTTTAATCCCGATTTCATGTAAGTCTCTGTAGTCTTTAGATAATACGCTTTCAGTTCCTACGTGTTTTCTTTTTAAGGGAGTTAATGAACCAAAGGCTAATTCTAACCAGTAACTTTCAAGTTGATGTGTTCTTGGATAATCAACCGCATTAGCATATGGAGGAGATGTTACTGCTAAATCAAAAGTTGAATCTTCATACTTAATATTTCTGGCATCCATATCATCTGGAAAGCCAACCTTAATGTCCCATGGACATATCTGAGAGAACTCAATAACCTTTGGTATTTCGACAAGTATAGTCTCCGTGAATTTTTTTAATGCATCAGAAGGGTAAACTTTCTTATTTAGCTTCTTTCTAATAACTGTTCTTGTGCAGTTGTTATCTGCATTTGAAACTGCCCGAATAATAGAGGAAAGGCATACCGTATAGAAATTTTTTATTTCACTGCTAGCCTTGAGTGAGTTTATTTTTTTTCGAAGATAAGCAAGCTCAAGAATGATTTCTTTATTAAACCAATTATCTTGGTAGGGGAAATCAGGTAAATCCGAATCAGTAACTTTGGAGGGATTATAATTAAGAACTGACCGTATCAGACTCTTTCGAGAGCTTATTATTTCTTCCTCTTTCAGAGGGGTTACCTTGACCTGAGCAAGATAACGAGAAAACGGGTCAACATCAACTCCAACCGAATGCCTCTTGTTGAGTAATGCCTCTAAGTTTGTAGTTCCGCTTCCAGTAAAAGGATCAAGTATATAATCGCCCTCATTAGAATACCGTTTAATAAGCCATCTAGGTAATTCAGGGAAAAATTTAGCTGGATACTTATGCAATCCGTGAGTAAGAATGCTCTGGTCATAGCTTATAAATAAAAATCTATCTCCATCTTTAACCTTTAAATCTACAGGAATATCCCCATCTACCCTAATGATTTTTTCATCAAATTCATTTACAATATCTTTAACATTCTCAAGAGGCTCTCCATCAAATAATTTACCTTGAGCAACTCTGTTATTGCTTGACCTTCTCCCGTTTTTTCTTGCAACCCGCTTTTCTACCTCATCTAATGAAATCGGATAGAAAGAAACTTCCTCCTGCACTCCAATCTGTTCTTTTACATGAATTGTCAAAGGATTGGAGAGGAGTTCTTTCTGTTTCCTTTTGTTTAGGTTGTTACGTTTACTCAATGGCAAATTTATCTAAAGCCTGTCCAGTTTAAATATTCTATAAAACTTATACCATACCGAAAAATCTGATGTCAATCTAAACATGATAGACATTATTCCATGTGACAAATATGTGACAAATTTTACTGATTAGCGCTGAAGCTATGGTAGCACGGTTGAAAGGCAAAGATAGGAAATTCCCTGGGAAAACGGTGAGATCAGGCTGGCTGGGAAGCAGGGATTCGAACCCCGATTCCATGATCCAGAGTCATGTGTCCTACCATTGGACGACTTCCCAGCAACAGCGATATATTAATAAATTCTATGAACATTTTCAACCCATATCTGACTTGACATATTGATGTTTGTTGACAGTGAATTTCGATGGTGATAATATTGCGCCTCACAATGAAAAAAACGTGGATTAGATTTATTTTAATCTTCCTACTGACTATTGCCTTTCTCTATTTTTTCTTCAGAAGCGTTGAGTGGAAGGGAGTTCTTGGCTATCTGACAGACGTTAACCTCATATTCTTTATCCTTATCATTGTTTTAGTGCCTTTGCACCTTGTAACCCGTGCTATAAGGTGGCAATTCCTTCTAAAACATGAGAAAAGGAAAGTAAAATTTTTCACCAGATTTGCAGGAATTTCGATTGGTTTTATGGTAACTTTTATTTTTCCAGGCAGAATAGGAGAGCTTGTCAGGCCTTTGTATTTAGCCCAGAAAGAAAACATGAAAAAGGGATTCGTGATGGGGACTATTGTTGTGGAGAGAATCTTTGATATATTTACGATGTGCTTTTTATTAGGGCTTTTTCTTGTCTCCAAGCCAATATATTCCTCATTTTTAGAGGTCGATAAAGAGACTTATTCAAATTTGTATTTTTGGGGCATAATCGCATTCGCTTTTGCTACTCTTGTGCTTTTATTAGCTCTTTCCCTCTATTTTTTCAAAGAAAAAACTTTATCTGTTATTGCCTTTTTGCTGAAGCCCTTTCCTCGAAAAGTTTCCCAAGGGATTCTTAAACTTTTTAAAGAGTTCATACAAGGTTTGAAGTTTTTTCATTCTGTCGGGAACTTGTTTGTATACATATTTATGTCTTTTGTTGTTTGGCTTGGAATCGTTTTCTATTATTGGCTTTTCTTGTTTGCCTATCATATTCATATTCCTTTCTTTTCCCTTATTCCGTATGTGTTTTTAACTATGGTGGGCGCATCTATTCCTACTCCTGGGATGGTGGGTGGATTTCATGCTTTCAGCAAGCTGGGCCTGACATCTCTTTTCAATATCGATACAAACCTAGCTGTAAGCATCACTATTGTATTACATGCTGTTCAGTTGGTGGTGACTTGTTTAATTGGATATGTTATATTATGGAAGGAGGGGATTTCGCTGTTTCAAGTAAAGAAGTTAGGAGAAGGAATTAAACAATGAGGTGTCCTTTTTGCGACCATTCTGAGAGTAAGGTCATTGATTCCCGTGAAAGCAAGAATGGTTTACGCATTCGCCGCCGCAGGGAGTGTCTTTCCTGTTCTAGAAGGTTTACAACATATGAAAAAATTGAAGAAATCCCTTATATGGCTGTTAAAAAGGACGGAACGAGACAGAGATTTGACAGCCAAAAACTCCTGCAAGGACTTCTAAAAGCTTGTGAGAAAAGACCTGTTCCTGTAGCAAAGCTTGAAGAAATCGTGGAAGAGATCGAAACAAAACTGCAGGAACGGCCGGAGAAAGAGATTAATACCTCAGAGATCGGTCAGTTTGTTATGGATAGACTCAAAAAGCTGGATAAAGTGGCGTATGTCAGATTTGCCTCAGTCTATCGAGAATTCAGAGATGTTTTGGAGTTTAAAAAGGAACTGGAAGTCCTTTTGAAAGAAAAATAAGAATAAAACCTCAAGTATTCAGAATTCAATAGAATGAATCCAGAAGCCTAATGAATAAATACGGAGGGCCATAATGGCTAAAAAGGAAAAAAAGCACAGAGATCCGTTTGAAGGTATCATAGACGAACAAGATGAGAAACTCCACGTCCCTAAAGAATTGCCCATTCTTATGTTAAGAGATATTGTTGTTTTTCCATACATGGTTGTCCCTTTATTCGTAGGTAGAGAGAAATCAAAGAATGCTATCGATTTTTCCCTTTCCACACATCGGATGATTCTCCTTCTGACTCAAAAAAGCGCTGAAGCCGAAGATCCAAAAAGGGAAGATGTCTATGAAATGGGCACAGTTGCTTTGGTCATGAGGATGTTAAAACTCCCTGATGGAAGAGTAAGAATCCTTGCACAGGGCGTAATGCGGGCCAAGATAGAAAATCTTGAAGAAGATAAGCCTTACTATTCAGCCAGAGTGAAAGTCATTCATGAGCTAGAAGAGCAAGCGAAATCTATTGAAGTTGAAGCCCTAATCCGCAATGTTCGTGATGGGCTTGATAGGGCTTCTGCTCTGGGGAAGAATATTCCTCCTGAGATCATGATTATCGCAGCAAACGTGGAGGATCCGGGAAGGCTGGCTGACCTAACTGTGGCTAACCTGGACTTGAAGGTTAAGGACGCTCAGAAGATTTTAGAGATTACTGAGCCTTTCCAGAGGCTGAAGAGAGTTTATGAGCTTTTAGCCAAAGAGCTTGAGCTTTTGGATGTCCAGTCAAAAATCAGCACTGAGGCTAAAGGTGAGATAGACAAGCTGCAGAAGCAGTATTTTCTAAGGCAGCAGATAAAAGCGATCCAGAAGGAACTTGGTGAGGGGAGTGAAATCCAGGAGGAAATCAAAGTATACCGGAAAAAATTTAAGAAGCTAAAGGTTTCCCAAGAAGTCAAAGAAGAGCTGGAAAAACAAATCAGTCGTCTCTCTCAGATGCATCCAGAATCTGCCGAGACTGCCGTGGTTCGAAATTATCTTGATTGGATGTTCGCTCTTCCCTGGAATAAAAGCACTGTAGACAATTTGGATCTGAGAAAGGCCAAAAAGATACTAGACGAAGATCACTATGGTCTGGATAAGATTAAAGAAAGGATCATTGAATATCTGGGAGTGAGAAAACTTTCAAAAAAGATAAAAGGGCCTATTATTTGTTTCGTAGGGCCTCCTGGGGTAGGGAAGACCTCCCTTGGCAAGTCCATAGCCAGGGCATTGGGAAGAAAATTCATGCGCATTTCTCTTGGAGGAGTCAGGGATGAAGCAGAGATTCGGGGTCACAGAAGGACATATGTCGGAGCCATGCCTGGAAGGATAATTCAGGGAGTGAGACGCTGTGGTTCTAATAATCCTGTCTACATGATGGATGAAGTCGATAAAATCGGTGCTGATTTTAGAGGAGATCCCTCCTCTGCATTATTGGAAGTCCTTGATCCTGAGCAAAATTATTCTTTCAGGGATCATTATCTGAGTGTTCCTTTTGACCTTTCCAAAGTCATGTTCATAACTACTGCAAACCTTCTTGATCCTATCCAACCTGCATTTCGCGACAGGATGGAGACTCTCCACCTTCCGGGATATACAGAAGAGGAGAAATTGCAGATTGCTCTGCGACATTTGGTTCCAAAGCAGTTAGAAGAGAATGCCCTGAATGAAAAATTGATTTCTTTTACAAAGGGAGCCATCAAGTGCATTATTTCTTTCTACACGAGAGAAGCCGGAGTTCGAAATCTCGAGAGAGAGATTGCCGCGATCTGCCGGAAGGTCGCTAGAAAAGTTGCTGAAGGAAAAAAAACGATAACCAAAATAACTTCACAAAGCATAGAGAGTTACCTTGGTCCTACGAAAATATTCAGAGATCAACTTTTAAAGAAACATCAAGTTGGAGTGACGACAGGAGTGGCTTGGACAGCTGCCGGGGGTGAGATTCTTTTTGTCGAGGCCACAAAAATGAAAGGTAAGGGAACACTTGCCATGACTGGATCCTTGGGTGATGTTATGAAAGAATCGGCTCAGGCGGCCTTAACTTACGCGCGTGTCCATGCAAAAGACTATGGCATCGATACTAAGCTTTTTTCTCAAAATGATTTTCATATACACATACCTGAGGGAGCGATTCCTAAGGATGGCCCTTCTGCCGGCGTGACCATTGCAACTTCGCTGATTTCAGTCTGTACCAATAGGAAAGTCATGTGTGATGTGGCTATGACTGGTGAGATTACATTAAGGGGGAATATTCTACCAGTTGGAGGGATTAAAGAGAAAGTTTTGGCTGCTCAGCGAGCTGGTGTAAAGAAGATGATATTACCTTTGGCAAGCAAAAAAGACTTAATAGATATCCCGAGAAAAATTAAGAAAGAGATTGAATTTATTTTTGTAGAAGAGATAAATGAAGTTTTTAAGCATGCCCTTGTACAAGATGATACACAATAAATGAAACTTCTACGTCTCGGAGAAAAAGAGCTTATTTCGGCCATAAGGAAAGAATTCTCTGTGATGCCCAAGAATCTGCTTGTTGGTATTGGTGATGACGCAGCAGTAATCAAAGCAGGAAAGACACATTTTATCTTTACAAAAGATCTGCTTCTGGAAGATATTCATTTTATTTCTTCCTTTCATCCCCCCCGCTTGCTTGGGCGGAAAAGTCTGAATGTTAGTTTGAGTGACATTGCTGCCATGGGAGGCACACCCAAATATGCAATGCTCGGCTTGGGGCTGCCTTTTCGCACAGATCCAGGCTGGATAGAGGATTTTTTCTCAGGTTTTAAATCTGCTGCGCTGGATGAAGGGGTGAACCTTATCGGGGGAGATATTTCCCGGGCAAAAAAGATCACTCTCTCTGTGACCGTTGTTGGAGAAGGGACAAATATAATAAAGCGAAGCGAGGCTAAGCCTGGCAGCATTCTCTTTGTTTCAGGGACATTAGGGGATGCCAGACAGGGATTGTTGCTCCTCAAAAGGGGATTTAAGCTTGGCGATGACAAAAGAGCAGATGTTTTACTCAAGGCCTTTTTGGACCCTGTCCCTAAAATTTCCCTTGGGCAGGAGTTATCCCGTCTCAAGCTGGCCTCATCCATGATTGATGTCAGTGATGGCTTATCTGTAGATTTAGAACACATTTGCCAGGAAAGTGGTTGTGGAGCTGAAATACAATTGGAGAAACTGCCTCTTTCACCGGAATTGGGCGCCTTTCAGAGAAAACCATATGATTTTGCTCTCCATGGTGGAGAAGATTACCAGCTTCTTTTTTCTGTATCCGCAGAAAAAATTAAGTCAATTTCCAGATTACAAAAAAAATACATGATCACGTCTATTGGATGCATGATCCCAGAAAAAGAGATTATTTTAGTTAATCAACGAGGGAAGAGAAAGCGGTTAGAAATAAAAGGATGGGAACATTTTTAGTAAGTTCTCAATAATTGGGGGTAGATAATATTTGTGACTAATCACTGGATTCCTGCTCCCCGCTTTCGCGGGGACAAGTTTACACCTGCGAAGCTTGTGCCCGCGAAGGCGGGTAGCAGGTGCAGGAATGACAGACACTTACACTCAATCGTCATTCCCGCGGAGGCGGGAATCCATAGCTACTACCCACACTTATTGAGAAGTTACCATTTTTAAACGTAAATCGTAAAACGTAAACCGTAAATCGAAGTTTTGAGTTTTTTTGCTCCTTACTCCTCACTGTAATCAGTTTTGAGATTTGAGTTTTTAGTTTTGAGTTTATATTGTCTTGCCAGCGAAGCGTTGTCTTGCTTATATTCATAAACCAGATAAACGGAATAGACTGAATAGACGGAACAGACCTTATTGGTTGGTAAGATAGTTGCCTTCAAATACGATTTCGGAAGGGCCTGATTGATAAACTTTTTCCTTTTCCCATTCTACGGTCAGATCACCCATGCTTGTTCTTACCTTGACTTTTTTTTCAGTCAAATTTTTCAGGATAGATGCCACTGCAGCAGCACAGCTGCCACTCCCTGAAGAGAGGGTCTCTCCAACGCCTCTTTCCCAGAAAAGAACTTCGATTTCTCTCCTGCTTAGCACTCTGATAAATTCTACGTTCGTTCTCTTAAGGAAGAATGGGTGAACCTCGATTTCTCGCCCGATCTGTTGCCATTCGATTCGAGCAGGGAAGCGGTCGACAAAAATAGCACAATGGGGATTTCCCAGAGAAAGGACGGTTGTGTTGTAGATTTTTTGATTTATGGAAAGGGGGTAATCAATGATTTTTTCATGAATTGAGCCATCATAAAAGGGGATATCCTGCGAGCTCAGCTGGGGAATTCCCATTTCGATCTTGAGCTTAAAAAGATTTTTTTCTCGCTTAATGAGTTCACATTCACGGCTTCCTGCTGTGGTGATAAAATTGAGCCGGGGAAAATCAATTTTTTTTTGATGATAAAGATATGCTGCAGCACATCTTAGGCCATTTCCTGATATTTCGGCTTCTGTGCCATCGGCATTAAATATTCTGAAATTGAATATATTCTTTTCTTTGTCTTTTGTAGATATAAGCAGGAGTCCATCGGCGCCCACGCCAGTGTGGCGGTCGCATATATGCATGGCAAGGGCCCCCTTTTCTGAAAGACCAGGAGTCTCATCCTCGTTGATAATTAAAAAATCATTCCCTAAAGAGTGAACTTTTGTAAACTTCATTCCGGTATACTTAAGACTTTGATAGAATCTTGCATTTGTCCATTACTTTCCCTGCGAATTTTCAGCATTATCGCATCTCCAGATTTGGCTTTTTTCAGGATGTTTACAAGATCTCTTGTACTTTTGATTTTTTTCTGATTAACCTCGAGAATAATATCTCCATTTTTTATGCCTTTTCTATCTGCTTCGCTGTATGGGGTAACATCTGTAATTATTAGCCCCTCTTGAGTGCGATAGCCCAAACGTCTTGCCAGGGGAGATGTTAATTCGGTCACTTTAAAACCGATATCGATGTCTTTATCTGGGGCGGAAACCGTTTCTTGCTCTTCTCCGGACTTATATTCTGTGATTTTGGCAGTTAGAGTTTTTTCCTCTTTTCCTTGATTTCGGATAACTTTAATATCAACCTTAGTTCCAGGTCTGATATCTGCAATCTTGAACAACAAGTCGTTTGCATCCTTTACAGGCTGTCCATCGACTTCAACAATAACATCATAGGGCTTTAGCCCGGCTTTCGCCGCTGGTGTACCTGGTTCCACTTCTAGTATCATAGCTCCCTGCTTTGATTTTAGGTTGAGGTTATTTTTCTTTTGTTCATCAATAGAATAGATCCCCTTGACTCCCAGGTATCCTCTGATAACTTTCCCTTTTTCTTTGAGCTGTTTGACTACTTTTTTGGCTAAACTTGAGGGAATAGCAAAACCAATCCCAATATTCCCTCTTGATCCTGAAGTTGTAGAGATCATGCTGTTGATGCCCACAACCTCTCCCTTTGTGTTCACAAGAGGTCCGCCGCTGTTTCCTGGGTTTATAGCAGCATCGGTCTGGATGAAATTCTGGTATCTTGGCCCGATGCTAAGTTGTCTTCCTTTTGCACTGACGATTCCTGCTGTGACAGTATGCTCAAGGCGAAATGGATTTCCTATAGCCAAGACCCATTCGCCTGTACGTAATCTAGAGGAATCTCCAAGCTCGGCAAAAGGCAAATTTTTCTCATCCACTTTTAACAAGGCAAGGTCGGATTCTGAGTCTGTACCAATGATTTTTGCTTTATATACATTTCCCTGGAGAGTAGTTACAGTTATTTCTTTGGCGTTTTCTACAATGTGGTTGTTGGTAATAGTATAGCCGTCGGAACTTATGAAAAAACCTGACCCTTGTGCATAAGAGTGGTATTCCTGTTCTCTCCTCTGAGGTGTTCCGAAAAACCTCCAGAAGTCTTCAAAGAAAGGGTCGTCGAAAAGATCCCGGACCCGTCTCTTCTCCACTCTTTCTGCTTCTACATATACAACAGCCGGAGCCACTTTTTCAGCGATAGTTGCAAAATCAAGATCAGATCTGGATTGAGGCGAAGATGAAGCATAGAGAGATGAGGATAGCCAAGGCGAAGAGGGTTCTTCTAAAAAGCTTTCAGGCGAATTTTTTTCTGGGAGATATATAAAAATCAAGCCTGCCAGGAATATTCCAAGAACAAAACCCAATAAAGCTATCAATGCAGTTTTTTTCATTATCCTTACTCCTGCGTAATCAATCTATAAATTAGCATACTTACATCAAAAATTCAATCAATCCACACCTCAATAAACTCTTGAATGAGAAAAAAGTTGCAATTACTAAGTAAAGAGTGAGGAGCAAATGGATTATGGTTTAAGGTTTAATGTTCGGGGTTTAAGGTTTTTTTTGCTTTCGGCTAACGAGTTTCAGTTTTGAGTTTACATCGCCATGCCCGCCTTGCGCGCCTTGCCTGTCTAGCTTATAATGTCAGATATTAGAATTTGACATTGTCCCAAAGTGACATGGAATCCCGTCACTTTGAGACAAACTCTAGAATCTAGATAGGAGAAGATAGGTGATAAGAATTTGGAAATTGGAGTTGGAGAATATTAGATATTACAATGTTTTTTTCTTACTCCTTACTCCTTACTCCTTACTCCTCACTTCCTTATAATGATGATTTTAAAAAGAGGAATCCTGATTGTTTTTGAAGGAATAGATGGAGCCGGGAAAACGACTCAAGCAGAGATTCTTTTAAGAAGACTTAAGAAAGAAAAGTTTAATACAGTCTATTTCCGTGAGCCATCCCAGAGCAAATGGGGCAGAGAGATCAAAAAGAAAGCTGCTCTGCTTGATTCACTCACACCAGAAGAAGAATTAGAGCTGTTTCAAAGAGATAGAAAGGAGAACATAAAGAGAAACTTGAAGCCTGCTTTAAATAAGAAAAAAGTTGTCATTCTTGATAGATATTATTTTTCGACAATAGCTTATCAAGGAGCAAAGGGGATCGATCCTGGATCAATTCGAAAGATGAATGAAGAGTTTGTGATAAAGCCTGATTTGGTCTTTATTTTTGATATTGATGCCGGGAAAGGTCTTAAGCGCATAGAAGACCGGAAGAAGAGGGATATGCTCTTTGAACGAAAAGAATACTTGATAAAAGTCCGAGAAATATTTCAAAGTTTTAAAGGAAAAGAATTTATCCACGTTGATGCAACGGAACCGATGGATATAATCAGCAAAAAAGTTGAAAGAATCGTGTTTAATTTTCTTGATAAATTTATCTGTTAGTCAGTTTATCAGTTAGTCTGTTAGTCTGTTAGTCAGTTTATCAGTTAGTCAGTTTGGTCAGTTAAATAAAAAAACGAGACGTACAAGGCGATTAAAAAGGGTGTCATTTCGAGAAGTGAAGCGACGCGGCAATCCTCTACGCGTGTCATTGCGAGGCTCGAAGAGCCGTGGCAATCCCATTAAAAGGCGCTACACTTTGGGATTGCTTCGTCACTACGTTCCTCGCAATGACGGGCTTTTTTGGGATTGCTCAGACCTGTTACGAGCGAAGCGAAGGAATCTTCTTCGCTCCTTGCGATGACACGTAACCCCGACACTTTGGGACAATGCCAAATATTAACTTGGTTTATCGGACTTAACGGGTAACCTAGACTGAGAAGATTAAATCTGTTATATTTTAAACAATGTCAATTAAGAAAAGTTTAGTCTTAAAGATAAAAAAAATACATATTAAAAGACTAAAATTTAAAAATCTAAGAAAAATAAACAAACGAAAATTCTTTAGAACGGCTCTTTTTATTTTTCTCCTTTTATCAGTATATGTGTTTGGAACAGTACTTGGCGCCTATAAGGCGGTTTTACAGAATCTTCCTTCGATATCCAGGCTAGAAGAGTTTGAGCCTAATATCATTACCTATATTTTTTCCGATGAAGGAGAGGTCGTCGGAGAATATGCCAAGGAAAAAAGGATCGTAGTTTCGTATGAAGAGATTCCTGAGGTTCTGATAAATGCGATTATTGCTACTGAAGATCCTCGATTTTACAAGCATAAGGGGATTGATTTTCTGGGAATTTTACGGGCAGTAAAAGAAGACATTAAACTCCTGCTAACCCCTAGAAAACTTCATGGGGGAAGTACAATCAGCCAACAGTTGATCAGAAGACTCCTCCTCCACCGTAAACAAACAGTACGTCGAAAACTGAAAGAGGTTCTGCTTGCTCTCCAGATTGAAAAAAGATATTCCAAGAGAGAGATATTGGCTTTGTATTGTAATCAGTTTGATTTGGGTCATGGTGCTTGCGGAGTTGAAGCTGCTTCCCGTTTGTACTTTGACAAGAAAGTATCAGAATTGAACCTGGAGGAAGCGGCCTTGATTACAGGCATCTTTCGGGGGCCATATTATTATTCTCCTTACCGTGAGCCTGAACTCACGCTCCGCCGCCGCAACCATGTCCTTAACAGAATGATAGAAGAGGGATATATAACAAAAGAGGAGGGAGAAGAAGCAAAGATGGCGCCGATGAATGTGCTTCCTTTGCACAGGGGAGATTCTGATTTTGCTGCCTATTTTAATGAAGAAGTAAGAAGATATTTAGAGGAAAATTATGGTGCTGATGCCCTTTACAATGAAGGACTGAAAGTCTATACAACTATAAATCCAACTTACCAAAAATATGCTGAAGAGGCCCTCCGGAATGGACTTCGTGTTTTAGATAAAAGGCAGGGCTGGAGAAAAGATAAAAGAAACCTGTCAGAGCAAGGCATAGAAAACCTTGAAGAGTTGGAGAAGCCTTTTAAAAATGAAGAGTCTGGTGAGACAATGCTTTCAAGCTGGCTAAAGCCATATCTGGAGGAAGATGAAATCATCGAGGCGGTTGTTTTATCTGTAGAAAGACGGGAAGCTAAAGTAAAGGTTAAGGAATACACGGGAAGGTTGACGAATAAAGACATTGCCTGGACAAAAAGCAAGGGAAATAATCTGAAGAATCTCATCAGAGAGGGAGATGTTATCCACGTCAAGATAAAAAAAATAGACGAAGAGAAGAAAGAACTTCTTGTCTCACTTGACCAGGAACCAATCCTCGAAGGGGCTTTTCTTGCCGTCGAACCCCAGACCGGGCAGATAAAGGCCATGGTCGGAGGATTTGATTTTAAAAGACTTAAATTCAACCAGGCCACCCAGGCCTTGAGGCAGCCTGGTTCGGTGATAAAACCGATAATCTATACTGCTGCGCTTGAGAATGGATATACACCGGCCACAAGAATTGTTGATGAGCCTACAGAATTCATAGATAAATGGTCTGGCGAACCCTGGTCTCCACGAAATTATGATCAAAAATACAAAGGGACAGTCACGCTTCGGATAGGCCTGGAAGAATCGCGTAATATTGTGACTGCTAAGCTGTTGGATTATATCTCACCTCAGACAGGCGTGGATTATTGTCGAAAGTTCGGGATTACTTCTCCTGTTTACCCTTATCTTTCTCTGTCGCTGGGAACTTTCGAGATGAAACTAATTGAGCTGGTTTCTGCTTTTACGACTTTTCCAAACAAAGGCATTCGAATAACACCCTATTTTATTACGCGCATTGAAGATAAGGATGGCAATATCCTGGAAGAATGCAAGGTTGAATCAGAAGAGGTTATATCTCCTCAAATTGCTTACATCATGACCTCCTTGCTCCAGGGGGTTGTTCAACGTGGGACAGGATGGCGTGCGGCTGCCCTTGAGAAGCCTTTAGGAGGGAAAACAGGCACAACCGATGAGCATTCTGATGCCTGGTTTATAGGATTTTCTCCTTCACTTTGTGCAGGGGTTTGGATTGGTCACGAAAAAGAGAAAAAAACTATTGGAGACAGGCAGTCTGGAGCTGTGGCTGCTCAGCCCATCTGGGTAGAATTTTTTAGAAGAATTATAGAAGATGAAAAAAGAATAGCGGAAGAGACGGGGGAGGAACCGATAAAGGAAGAATTTGAGATTCCCTCCAATCTCACATTTGTTACGATTGACTACAAAACTGGCTTGATCGCCACGCCGTTTTGTCTCTTTACCATGAAAGAAGTTTTTATTCCTGGGAGTGAGCCGAAGAAATTTTGTTCCCATGAAGCCCATATGCTGATTCTGGATTATTATTCTGCTTTAAAAAAAGATGATCATTAGGAAAAATGGGACATTCTGTCCCATTTTTTCAGTTAGCCTGTTAATCAGTTAATCAGTTAGCCTGTTAATCAGTTAATCAGTTTGTCTGTTTTTTTAAATAGCGGATGAGTCCATCTATTAATTTCCTTACGTTTGAGGCGTGGTCATAAAATTTTTGGAACTCTATATTGTTTAAATATTGTTGGTCCATTGCTACATAAAGACAGTTTTGAACTTCACAGCAAGACCTTCTTGAATAAATTAAAAATCTTAAAAATTCAGCATTGGATTTATTTCCAAATCCCTCAGCGATGTTATTCATTATAGATAACGATGCTCCAGTCAATTGACCAGCTAGCTTAAAATCTTTTTTTACTGCCATTTTCTTTGCAATTCGATAGGTTTTTGATGTTAAATTTCTGGCTTCTTTCCAGCAATCCAAATCCTCAAATTTATTTATCCTTGCCATCTCTTATTAATATAAGACAGAATTTTATACTCTAATTTCTCAAAATTTTAAAATTGAGATAAAAAACGGATTAACCGACTAACCGACTAACAGATTAACTGACTAACCGAATTATTTCTTCTTCTTGACTTTTCCTGAGCTAGAGGAACGGGAAGAGGTACGTGAAGATGTTGAGCGTGAGGATTTAGATCGTGAGCTTGAATTAATTTTTTTTGAGGTTGTGCCTCTTGATGAGCTTCGAGAGGAACTGCTTTTGATGTATTTGCTGCTGCTTTTCCCAGAGATGTAATTATAAATTTGGCTGAGGGTGGAACTTGATTTTTTAGTTTTTATTTTCGAATATTTTCTAACACTTATTGATGGAGATGAAGAATAACCTGTTCTTTTTTTAATAATCTTTCTTTCTTGGGTGGCCTTGATGTTTCGAGCAGTATCCTTCTTGATACTTTTTGAATCAACAGATGCAGGCCCAGGCTTTCTAGAACTTGTTCTGGTCACTCTTTTCCCTGGCTCATATTTGACCGCACTGTCCTTGCTGTGGAGAAAGACCTTTTTCCCATCAAGTTTTTGGACTGATATACTACCCTTTGATGGTCTGATGGCTGGGGCTTTCTTTGAGAGACTGATTTCCCCCAGTTTTTTTACAGAATCTTGACTGAGAGCTACCTTGGAGACATTTCTTGCCCTTAGCTGATTCTTATGGATAACCGTAAGTGCACGAGAATTATAAGGGTAATACGACCTTGAGTAGCGGCCGTAGTACATGTTATTGATGATAACACCGGGATACCCCCAATAACTCATGGGTGCCCATCCATAATAATCGTAGCCCGAGTACCAACCAACCCATCCAGGGCCCCAAATAGTAGTCGGGATCCAGTACCAACCGATCCCAATACTCCAGTGCCATCGACCGTAGTGGAAAGTTGCCCATCCCCAGGGTTCGTAGGGAAGCCAGGTCCAGCCGGATAAGGGGATCCACAGCCACCGGCCATTATAATAGGGGCGCCAATCCATGCCAACGCTGCCCGGAACCCAGACATTGCCGTAAGGTGGGACATAGGTCCAATCTCCATACTCGGCCAATTCATATTCGAAATCTTCCAATTCCTCAGGAAGATATTGACTTGCCAGATGTTTGCGCATTTGCGAATCTCTGTGTTCATTCCATCTGTCAAAACTGTCGTCGGTAGCAGCCATAAATTTAGTGGGGCGGGATGTGAAACGGCCTTCGATTGCTTCGAGTCTTTGGCCATCTTTTATCAGGACAGAGCCTGTTTCTCCAGCTGTCTCAACTAACCCGTTGAAAACAAATATTTCAGTTTCCACGTTTTCTCTCATATCGATTCTGTAAAGCCCTGTATCCAAGACATAAACAGAGACGTCCGGAGTATGAATTTCAATATCTTTTTCCTTCTCTAAAGAATTTATGCTGAAATAAACATTTCCTGACCAAATTTGAATCTGGATAAGGTCATCTCCTTTTTTAGGTAAGTTTAAGAAATCTATTTTTGTGTTATGGTCCAATCTGACATAATTTCCTTTGCCTATGAAGATTTCTGCCCTTCCCTCGGTTGTTCCCAATCTGTCACCCTCAGTAATTGGCATATTTACAATACCCTCTTCGTATTCGAGGTCTGCTGCTCTCTGGATGTATATGTTTCCAGTTATATAGCTTAAGCGGGCAAAAGAATTATTTGTATATTTAGGTTCCTGTGCATTTGCAAAAGAGAGGAAGAAAAGAAGAATTGTTATTGCTCCTGCAATTTTTTTCATTTTTCTTCTCCTTCTATTTATTCCACATTAATGTTTATGCAATTGCTGTGCCAACTTCCTTCTCCTTTAGCCCTGGATTTTCTTAATGTTTTGTGTCCTTAATAGATGACGATTGCTATATTATATATACATATGAACTATCAAATATTCCAGTATTTGCGTTGTGTTTCAAAAACAGGTTCTAGCTCTTTTTCTAGAGCAGCAGAGGCTGTTGCGTTGATTTTGGGCTTTTCCCCTTTGCCGGAGAGTTGAAGCAATACCTGTTTAACTCCTTCTCGCAGTCCCTGAAAGTCATAGCCTCCTTCCAGGGTAAAGAGAATTCTTTCCTGGGTTAAGTGATGTGCTAATTCCAAAAGTTCGGATGTCAGGGCTCCGAATCCTTCAGCACTTATCTCCATTCCTCCCAACGGATCAGCATGATAGATATCAAACCCTGCAGAGACAAGGATGAATTCTGGTTTGTAATCTGAAGCAATGGGTGAGAGTATATTTTTATATACATGGAGAAAATCATTATCTGTTTTTCCCAAGGATAGAGGCACATTGATAGTGAATCCTTCAGCTGCTCCCTGGCCTGTTTCACTCCAGTGACCTGTTCCTGGATAGTGAGGGAATTGGTGCGTGGAAAAATAGAGGACGTCCTTTCTGTCATAAAATGAATGTTGCGTTCCGTTTCCATGGTGGAGGTCCCAGTCTATAATAAGCACACGCTTAATTCCGTGTTTTCTCAACAAGTATTCAGCACCTATTGCGACATTGTTAAAAATACAAAATCCCATGGCCCTTGAGGCTTCAGCATGATGGCCAGGCGGCCTTACGAGGGCAAAACCATTTTGGATTTTTTCTTCCATTATAAGGTCAATTGCTTTTATCAGTCCCCCGGCTGCAAGCAAAGATATCTCGTAGGAACGAGGAGATGTAGAGGTATCAGGATCGAGCATGACTCTCTCTTGTCCTGATGTCTCTTTGATGGCATTAACGTAGGAAGGAGAATGGATGAATTGTATTTCTTCCTCGCGGGCAGCACGGGGTTCTATCTCCAGGTAGGGAAAAGAAATTTCCTTTTCCACCATCTGATAGATCGCTTCAAGTCTCCTGGGGCTTTCCACGTGGAATGCGCCCATGTTGTGTTCTGTGTACTGCCAATCCTTGACAATTCCAGTCTTCATTTTCGCCTCCTATTTGAAAAATGGCCTCCATTTCTCTGGAGATGGTTTTTGGGTAAAAAGACTGACTGCTATGAGAAGAGAGAGAGAACAGATAAGAGCTGGATATATGGTCGGCATACCCAGGGGAAGATGTCCCTGGACTTTATTGATGATTTCCCAGATAACAGTCGTAGTCATTCCTCCCAACATAGACAGAACTCCGCCTGCTGTTGTTGCTCTTTTCCAGAAGAAGACAGCCATCAGGGCTGGTGTAATTCCGGCTCCGTATACTGTGTAGGCAGCGTAGGCTGCATCCAAGATTCTCGGGAAGAAAGAAATGAGAGAGTAGGCGATAAGCCCCAGTACGACAACAGTTAATCTTGAGTAGAGAATCATTTTCTTGTCAGGCAAATCAGGGTTGATGAAGCGCTGGTAGATATCTCTGATAACGTTTGTGGCCGGAACCAGAAGAAAACTATTGGCTGTGGAAATGATAATGGCCACTATTGCGACCATAAGGGTACAGCCCACAGCAACCGGCACTCCTTTATGAGCGACGAAGAGGATAATTTTGCCGGATTCTTCTGTTTCGAGTCCTTTGAAATAGCTGCTTCCGACAACAGCGAGGCTCTGGAGTGCTATTCCTAAGAGTATGACGCCTATTACCCAGCCAATAACAGATTTTTTGGCTTCTTTTTCGTTTTTTGCAGAGAAGAAGCGCTGGTACATGTTGCCGTTTCCCAAAGCAAGAAGTAGGGTTGGGATAAAATACCCCATGGCCTGGATCCAGGTCATGTTTCCCAGGATAGAATTTTTCCTTGGAGTAACATTGGCGACAATATAATCCAGGCCGCCGACATGGTGAATAAGGAAAGGAACTGCAAGAAAGATTCCGGTTATCATGATAATTCCGTTGAAAATATCCAGGTGGGCAACAGAAAGCATGCCGGCGAGTAGGGTGTAGGTGATGACAAAGACGGCCACTATGATGATTCCTTGTTTTTCATCGATTTTTCCTTCTGTAATGATATTAAGCACCCAGCCTCCACCTCGAAACTGGTAGCTGACAATGGTCACAAAAGCGATGATTGTGGTTATTGTGGCGAGGATTCTGGCCCACTTGTTATATCTAGCCTCCAGGATGTCAGGTACTGTGAACTGGCCGAAACGTCTGACTCTTCCTGCTATGAAGAAAACTATGATAATGCCCAGCCAGCCCCCGCTGCTTCCGATAAGTGAGGAATAGCCGTGATTATAGCTGAGGTCGGATACGCTGAAGATATCCCCTGACCCAATCCAGCTTGCAAGAAGTGTCCCAACAAGCACAGGAGCCATAAGAGTCCTGCCTGCTACGAGAAAATCTTCCTTATGTTTCAGGCGTTTGGTATACCTGAGGCCAAAGATGAACAGAAATACGAGATAAGCCAAAATAGTGATTAAATAAACCACAACTTAACTCCTACATTACGGTCTATTCCGTCTATTCAGTTTTTTTCTCCTTACTCCTCATTCCTTACTATAATCAGCTTTGAGTTTTGAGTTTTTTTCTCCTCACTTATCTTATTCTTATTCTTGCGTTTTCCGTTTCACGTTTTCCGTAATCTCGTTTTGAGCTTAAGTTTTAGATAGACATACGCCATGATGAAGTATCTCTTGAAGTCTCCCCAGGAGCGAATATTTGTGAAAATTCTCGGAATTTTTCGGAAAATCGAGAATTTTCCTCCGCTGAGAGACCAGCGAAAAACAAGCTCGCTTATTTGTGCCCATGTTAGTTTGTCCTTAAAGAGGGGAACATCTCCTTGAGCTGTAGGCAGAGTGATTATTTTGGATCTATATTTTTTTACCCAGGAAAAATTTTCAGGGAGAACTCCAAGCTTCTTTGCTGTTTCTTCCAGCGGAGTCCCGGGATAAATGTGGAGGATAGCAATACTCCCTTCGATTTTATCCTCGTACTGCTCGATTATTTTTATGGTTTCCTGTGCTTCTTCCCAGGTTTCTGTAGGATGACTGAAGATAAAAAAAGCGTTAGGGATTATATCCAGTTCGCGGCACCAGCGGACTAAATGATGAAAATCATCTATATCCAATTTTTTATTGATTATTTCGTTTCGGATTCTTTCCGAACCTGCCTCCAGGCCAAAAGAGAGATGAAAGAGACCAGCTTCTTTCATTTTCGTTAAAAGTGGTTTGTTGATGAGATCGATCCTGACATCGCATTTCCAGAAAATATTGAGTTTCCGCTCTATGATGAGGTCACAAATTTGTTCGACTCTTTTTGGATTTGCGTTGAACGTGTCATCAAAGAAAAAGATAAGTCGAACTCCGTATTCTTGAATGAGATACTCTATTTCACTGATGATGTTCTGTGGACTCCTCATTCTGACAGTACGACCCCAGTTGATGGGTGTGGCGCAGAAATTACAGTTAAACGGGCATCCGCGGCTGGTCATCATGTTTGCAGCAGGAAGTTTCCCGTGTCCGGGAACCTTGAAAAGGAAGTTGTACTTTTCGAAAGGAATGAGATTGAAAGCAGGAAAGGGGAGGGTGTCGAGGTCGTGAATTGAAGGCCTTGAAGGATTTGTTCTGATTTTTCCGTTCTCTCTTATAGTAATACCGGAGACAGAAGCTACAGAGCTAAGCTTTTTCTCTTTTTCTAGCATCTGGCACAGCTCGAGCATTGTCATCTCTCCTTCGCCTCTAACTACAATATCCAGCTCAGGTATGTGTTCAAGGCAGTCCTTTGCAGCCATTGAGGCGTGAGGCCCGCCTAGGATGGTTAATGCCTGGGGATAAACTTTTTTAGCCAATTTTATTAGCTTGAAGCTCTGGAAGCGGTTTTCTGTGGTTGAGGTTACTCCTATGAGATTGGGATTAAAGCTCTGAATTTCTCGTTTGATTTGTCCCCAGCTTAATTTCAGCATGTCCGCAGGAACAATGCTAACCGTAATTCCTTCATTTTCGAGTACTGCAGCAATATAAAGAAGTCCCAGGTGCGGCATGGATGAACCCTTTGACCAGCGTTCGGCAAAATAACCGCCTGGAGGAACAAAAAGTTGAACTTTCATCGGGATTTATTGAGACTCCTTTGTTTCGAGTTTAACTGAATAGATGCTTGTAATATTGGGTTCGGCCATAGTTGTTCCATAGATGTAGTCGGCAACTTCCATGGTTTTGAAATTATGTGTGATCAAGATAAACTGCGTCTGATTCTTTATTTTTTTCATTAAATTTAGAAACCTGCTCAGATTCGTTTCATCAAGGGCTGCATCCACCTCATCGAGAATACAGAAAGGAGCAGGCTTGTAACGAAAGAGGGCAAAGAAAAATGCCAGACTGGTCAGGCTTTTTTCTCCCCCAGAAAGGAGGCTAAGACTCTGTACTCTCTTTCCTGGTGGTTGAGCGGTGATTTCAACTCCACTTTCTAAAGGCTGATTCGGATCTGTAAGTTTAAGCTCTGCGTTTCCTCCTTCAAAAAGGAGGGAGAAAACTTGTTGGAAATTTTTATTCACTTCATTCAAGGCTTTTGAGAATTGAGATTTGCTTTCCTGGTCGATTTTTTTTATTGCCTCTCTGGTTGAATCGATTGACTCACGCAGATCTTCCTTTTGTTGAATGAGGAAATCAAAGCGTTTTTTTTGGATTGAATATTCTTCTTCTGCCATAAGATTTACAGCTGTGAATTTTTGAAGCTTCTCTTGCGCTTCAGCCAGTGAATCCTCTACATCTGTTTCTGCCAAAATATCAAGGGGGATTTCATCTTTTACTTCCTTGAGTGTTTTTTTTAGGTCCTGCCAGCAGGATTCTTCTAAATTAATTAAATCTCGTTCTCCTTCTGCCTTTTTTATTTCCCATTTTACCCGCTCTTCTTTTCGGACTTCGTAGTTTTCTCTCAGTTTTTCAATTCTTTTTTCCAGTTCTTCCTCTTCTTTCTTGGCTTCTTTAAGTTTGAATTCGCCTTGGATTAATTGGGTTTCTTTATCTTTTTCTTCTTCTTCCAGATTTTTTATTTTTTTGGAAAAATGCTGGATGTTTTCTTTAAAATGCAATTTTTCATCTTCGGAATCTCGAATTTCTTTATGTAAAGAGGTCAATTTGGTTTCAATAATCTCCTTCCTTTGTGTTAACGTGTGGAGCTGATGATTCAGGTTTTTGATTTTCTCCTTTAGAAGATCGACGCTTGATTTAAGTTCGAAGAAATGTTTTCTCCTTTGTTCGTTTTCTTCCTGAAAAGAGGCAGCCTCCTTCTCTGCTTTTGCAAATATATCCTTCAACGAATCTTCTTTTTGCTCACTTCGTCTGATTTTAGAGGATAGAGTCTCAATTTTTTTGATAATAGCTTTTTTGTCATCAGCGAAAATTTCAAGTTCTTTTTGAATGACTGAGATGTTAGTCGAGATCTTCTCCATTTCTAAAGTGTTAAAGTAATTTTCTTTTTCAAGTTCTTCGATTTTTCTTTCGAGTTGAGCGGAAAGTTCAACTTCGACCTGTGCCTTTTCTTCTAATTTTTGTTTTTGTTCGGTCCTCTCTTTCATTCGAAGAGTTAAAAGAGAAAGCTTTTTGTCTATCAAAGATATGTTTTGCTTTAGGGCTTTTATTTCTTGGCTGAGGGAAAATATGCCTTCTTTTTTTTGTCCTAATTTCAGGAGTCCGGAGGAAAGCAGCAGATCGCCGTGTAAGGTTATGTAGTTTACTGCAGGGAAACGGATCCAGAGTTCGACTGCATTCTTGATATCTTTGACAATGGCAGCTTCATTGAGTTGGGAGAGATGCTTTTTTATTCTTTGGCTCGGTCGAATATGAGATTTAAGAAGGCCAACAACACGAGGGTCATGATAGACCTCTGAGAATGATTGTTTTTTTCTCTGAGGGTGAAGGAGGAGAAAATTTCCTGTTAGCCCTTTGTTAGCGAAATTTTGCAGGAAATCCTGAGCATGTACGAGCACTGCTTTTGCCTCTTCCTTCCAGAATATGTCAATTAATGGAGTGTGATCTGCATCACTTTCGATGGAATCAGCCAGAATGCCGAGCGTATCCGGCAGATCTGGAGGAAGATCTGTGCTCTTTTCTTTTTGCTTCAATTTTTCCAAGGCATGAAGGTGATGAGTATGTTTGTCTTTCCCCCTTTTTAGTTCAGCGATTTGATTTTGAAGCCTATCAATATATGTATCAATCTTGTCTAAGGATTTTTGGTTTTCTTCGAGTCGTTTTTTCTTTCCCTCGAGGAGCTTTTTAACACGGCTTGTTTCCTCCTTGCTTTGAGCCAGTTCTTTTTCTTTTTGTTTGAGAAGAGATTGTTCCTCGGCAAGCTGCGATTTGAGCTTTTCGTCTTGGCGAAGGGTTAATTCCATTTCTTTTTCTAGCTTGACCTGTTCATTCTTGACTTCTGTATGGTCAGATAGCTTTTGGAGGTATTCATTCCGTAATGTTTCAATGTTTTTCTGTGATTCTGCCAATTTTTTCTGGCAGGCTTGACTTTCCTGATCAGCAGCCTTTAAGCTTTGCTGTTTTTGTTTTAGAGTTTCAGAAAGGCTTTTAAGGGCATTTTCTGCTTCATCTCTTTCTTTTTCTATGGAGATAAGCTCATGTTCAAGCTCTGCCTTATTTTCTCTGGCTTTTTTCTTTCTCTCCTCGAGCAAATCAATTTTTTTTATCTCTTTTTCTCTTTCAGCTTCGGACCGGTTAAGTTGTGATTTTAAGGAAAACAGGTTTTCTTGAGCTTCTTTAATGGATTTTTCAAGAGCCCAGGTTTCTTTTCTTTTGGAAGCCAGGTTTTTTTCTTCCTCTTTTAACCGCAAAATTATTTCATTTTCCTGGTCCAGTGCCTTTTTATAAACAAATACGGTTTCTTTCTGAATTTTTTCGATTCCTTCGATTTTTTTTCGAAAGTTAAGGAATGTAAACTGGCGGATTTTTTCTCTAAGCGCCCTGTATTTTTCGGCAGCGTGCGCTTGTCTTTTAAGCGAGTTTTTTGCTTTAGAGACTTCTATGATGATATCTTCCAATCGGGTTAAATTTAGTTCGCTGTTTTCCAGCTTGTTTTGAGTCTGCCTTTTTTTGTCTTTGTAATAAGCTGTGCCTGCGGCTTCCTCCAGCAGCAATCTTTTCTCTATGGGTTTGGAACTTAAGAAAATATCGATGTTTCCCTGTTCGATGACATAATATTCTTTCTCGCCTATGGCTTTTTTCCATAGAGATTCTTGGATATCTTTTAGCCGAACCTTTTTGCCGCTTAACCGGTATTCGCTTTCGCCAGAGCGGAAAACGCGATGATTGATATTGAGTGCCTCTTCTTCATCGACTAAGGAAAGAGTCACATCCGCCATGCTCATCGGGGGTTTTTTTACGTTCCCATTGAAAATAATGTCTCCGCTTCGTTCTGCTCTGAGAGATTTAAGCCTCTTTCCCCCTAAAACCCAGAGGAGTGCATCGACGATGTTGCTTTTTCCTGTTCCGTTTGGACCGATGATGGAGGTTATTCCAGGATGAAAGATGATTTTTGTTCTCTCTGGAAAGGATTTAAACCCTTGGAGTTCAAGCTTTTTAATGATCATGATTTGAGCTGTTGAATTCCTTGACAGTTCAAGTTATTATTAATTGTTCAATATTTATGAAGTAGATATTTTAATAAATTCGCAAACATTTGCAAAGAGCCAGTGTAGCTCAGTGGTAGAGCAACTGATTCGTAATCAGTAGGTCGGGGGTTCGAATCCCCCTGCTGGCTCTCAGGTATTATGTTGTATTTAATTTAAATCTACAAGCAACTTTTGCATGTTTATATGGGAGGCGTCCTTTATGTGAGAATCTTGGGTTAGACCGAGCTAATTTTCTATGTTCTCATTTGCCAATTTTAAATCAACGCATTCTATGAAATGCTTTCATAACTTCCATCAAATCATTACTTTCGAAAGTGAGTTCCCAATCGCCAGTTCTTTTAGCACCGGGATAATATGATTTTTCGTTGACAAGTTCTTCTCTCTTTAATTTTAGCACCATTTTATACGGAGGACTTAGCTTATAGGGTTCGAATTTTTTTAGATTCAATAAGGCATTTTTAACTCCTTCCTTTATCTTTTCTCGAGCCACTTCCGGATGTAAATTAAGAGCGGCATTGCCTATTCCTTTTTTCACTGGAACGGTTTTGACTTCGCCAAACAATTTCTTGGCTTGCTCACAAATTGCCATATCGCCCGAGACAAAAACAACCGGGATATCATAATAACCTGCAATCAATGCGTTCACACCGGCTTGACGGGTAAAGATACGCCATTGATGGAAATATCCAATACGTTTCCGGTCATAGTATGTTCAAGTAAGGCATTTGGAGTTCCTGCTTTTGCATGGTAGCCAATAAAAATAACTGCATCAAAAGACTTATCAATTCCTTCCATCATACTCATGAAACCACCGGACCAGTCCCTAAGTAGCTTTGCATTCTTGTTCAGCAAATCAGGTAAAATGTTTCTTGCGCTGCCATGAGAATCACGAACTAGAATATCAGTGGCTCCTGCAGCTAAAGCTCCCTCAATTGCTGCATTGGTTTCCTTTGTCATGATTCTTCTAAAACAATCGTAATCTTTTCCATCTCTGCTCACTTCTTCCCAATTAACCACACCAGTAATTCCTTCCATATCAACTGAGATAAAAACTTTTAATCCATTGCTACTTTTTGAAAAAGCTAATGAAGAGATTACCAAGAGTATTAAAATCAACATTGAAAATTTTTTCATTCCTCCCTCCTAATAAAGATAGTGTTGATCTACTCATAAGGTAATTGCGTGTGACAGAAAAGTCAAACTATACCGTATCAGGACATCCCCCATTTTTTTTCTTTATTTTTTCGATAAATAGTTCACTATCCTCAAGTTATACACATATACAAGTGGAAAAGCCACATACGCGCAATGAACAAAGTTCGAACCTGGATTATGAAGAATTTCAAGAATTTCTGGGTTCCTTCATTCAATTAGGATGCAATATTACTCAGATAACTTGTTTTTTTATATACTTTTCTCAATTTGGTTCCTTTTATCAATGAAATTCGTTTAACAAGTTCCTATATTTTATATAAGGGCCTTTCAAGCTTGACACACAGATTAACCTAATTCATTCTTAAGAAAGATTCGGCTTCTTGCTGTTTTTTGAGGAAATTACTGAAAATGGACATATAAAAAAATGCCTAAAATTCTTGGATATATTGCGGCAATAATAGGTGGGGCAGCTCTTTACGCATTTGGTTATAAATTGGGCGGCTATTTATGGCGTGGTAAGGTTAAAATTTATGATAATGAGCATATCATTGGGCATTATTTTCCAAAAGAAGAAAATATAATCTCAAAAGGCTCTATGTATTTTTTACTTAACCGTGTAGGTAATTTTATGACTGGAAAATGGGTGGGCTGTAACTATGATTATGATTTTACATGGGGATTCGGAGTAATAGCTAAAGATAAAGATTTTGCAGTAGAGAAAATACAAAAACTTTTAAATATCAAAATGGGAATGAATAATACATTATTAAATAAAAGAGGTAAAACATGAAAGAAGAATATATTCAAGTGTTCACAACCACAGAAAAAAAAGAAGATGCAGAAAAAATAGCAAAAGCTTTAGTAGAGAAAAGGCTGGCTGGATGTATTCAAGTAGTAGGGCCAATAATCAGCACTTATTGGTGGAAAGATAATGTTGAAACAGCAGAAGAATGGCTATGTATCATCAAAAGCAAGAAAGATATTTTTAATGAGCTTGAAAAGTCTATCAAGGAAATTCATCCCTACGAAGTTCCAGAAATTATTGCGATGCCTGTTGTTGCAGGTAGCGATGATTATTTACAATGGCTTAGTAAAGAGCTAAGAAAATAGAACCAGCATATCCTTAGTTTAAAAAAGGGAGCAAAAAAAGTACATTTTGCGAGGCTATGCCTCATAATTTTAATAATACCAGTATCAAATATTCTTGATAAAGTAGGGAAAAGTTGACTTTAGGGGCAAATTTGACTGCGGGAAATAAACAAAGTTCGAACCTGGATTAGGGAGAATTGTGAGTATTTCTGGGTTCCGGATTTTAGAGATATATCATCGTAATTCGCATTGAAAACTAAAGATTACATCTGCATCGAATGACTTGTTCTCTCTTATTCTTTTTATCTTTGAGGTAAAAGCGAAAAAAGTTCTTTTGTTTGTCGTGATATTTGAATTCGAAGATTTAGGTCAATTATAGATTTTTCAAGCAAATCAAGAGGGCGTTTTATCTCACTATTTGTCCCAATAATTTTTGATTGCTTTAATTGTAGTGCCAAATTTAAATATGCTATCAGAGCATATCGTACATACTCTTTATGCTTATAAAGAAATTCAAAATCAGGCAACGGTAAAGCAGAAACGCTATTCTCTTTTTTAGCTTCTTTTCCCACCCCGACGAAAAACGAGCCATGAACGAATTTGCTTCTTTCTGTGTATAGCTGTTTTATGTCTTTTTCAATATCTTTAAATCTAAATCCGATCAATGCGGCGAGTCTTTTTCTTAATCTATAACCAATCTCTTCATTTATGGAGTCTTCTGCAGTAAACAGGCATTCCAAAATTGTTATCATATCTGCCGCTTCTCTTTGCCAGGTAATGGCTTCTTTCTCAAATTCATAATCTTTAAGTTCTTGATATAACAAAGAAGCCACAAACAACCGCCAATCCTCTTTATCCCAATTTTTGCATCGATCCCTTTGCCAGGTTCCATAAACTGATTGAGGTAATAATTTTTCAAAATATTTAACAAATTCCTTTCGTTTAAATACTTTTGCCTGATTCTGTCCATGAAAATAAAGCATTGCATGTTTTTTGTGCTCTATTCGCTGAATGCCAAGATCGCTAACATAAAAAGTTGGGTATAAAAAGTGAGACGAATAAAGGTTGAGTAAAAACAAAATCTCCGCATAGCTATTCACAAGAGACCCAGGAACATTATCAGGAAGTAATAACCCCCACGAGCACTTTTTATATTCATCATCAGTTACCCCAAATAGATTTCTCTTATCCTGGGTATCTAATTTATAATTCCCTAAAACATTATCATTAATTGGCGGTATTTGTTGCTTAACGGCAAGAATAAAATCATCAAAATTAAACTTCCTTAAATTCCAACATTCATACCCCTCCGTAATCTTATAAATTTTATTACCTTGCTTGATCTCCGGTCCGGTAAGAGCAATAAAAATTTTTTTTGTTGTCATAATTTTCCCCAAGATTTAAACTGATACCAATAATATACTACTTTTTATTTCCTTTCGAAACCAACTTAATTAATCAAGTTTTAGCCTTATATATTTTATTTAAAGCAGAGTTATTTTGCCTTTTCAGGCAAATATATCCTTCAGACCGCGGGCAATGAACAAAGATCGAACGTGGTTAATTAAAAATATTATTGATATGAATGGTCCGAGTGAATACGATCAAGAAATCACTAATTCATTAAGCATCTCGGATTCTTGATCTTTCCAAATGCCAGACCAACTAATTTTAAATCTTTTACTAATTTTCTTTGCGTTCTTACTATAAACTGCTATCTCAATTTGATATTTCCCAGGAATTAAACAATCCCGCTGAGCATAAAATCTATCTGGCCACTCAAAGAAAAATTTATTTTGTGTTCTTTCTTCTTCTTTTATGCCTCGGTATACAGAATCTGGTTCATGATCCGGATGACAAATGCGACCTATGTCACAGAAAATCTCCCTACCCGGTTGTATTGTAAAATATCTTGTTCTCTGCGTGCCAGACCACTTAAGCCATACTGGAGAAAAATCGACAAATTCTTTAAATTGCCCCGCACTATCTTCTTTCCAAATCTTCTCGACCACAGCTTCACATTGCTCTGCTTGAACCCTGCCTTTTTCATTTGAAATTTTAAATCTAAAATAATAAACAAAAAAATCCACATTAAATCCCCTCATTTGAGTAATATGACAATATGGCGGTCTGTGAAAAAACTTAAACTCCAGCTTAACAGAATAAAATTTATACTTCCATCTTTCAACAACATAGGGCGCTAAAAGAGCTATACTACCTAAAAAAAGCGTTGCCCCAATTAAAACCCAATCACTTACTTGCATAATGGTTTTACCTAATTAAATTTATATTATTTTTTTCACCTTTCTCAATCTGAGAATCCTTTGAAAATGGTGGGAAATCTTTTTTGTCTTGATCTCTTCTATGTCCACAGTTTGTACAATATTCCTTATCTTTTTTATAAGATATGCCAGAAAACCCCAGGCTTTCAAGCCTGGGGATGAATGGCATCCCGGAACGAAGCCAGTTCTGGCTGGCGCAGTGGAGGAAAATCAGGCATAATCTGGTTATGGCCAGATATGTG